>ERZ1673752.1089-NODE-1089-length-40486-cov-39.266330_pt1 | contig 40486 bp, 26 predicted proteins | sample MGYA00580195_ERZ1673752 | MGnify/ENA primary metagenome ERZ1673752 (study PRJEB41218, sample SAMN15661744) | gut metagenome | host: Homo sapiens | place: Canada: London | collected 2015-08-20/2019-03-30 | study: EMG produced TPA metagenomics assembly of...
AGAAGTGTCAGCCCTAAATTTGTATCTTACCCAAAAGTTTAGCGGACAGTAATATTTTTTTTTACAAATTGTTTTTTATATGTGTGATGTCGGCAAGCGGCTGCTTGGGTTAAATGTATTGGCACGGTATAGTCACGGACAACAAAAAAACCGGATGCCTCACGGAACCCGGTTTTCAAAAACAAACTACTTAAAAACTGATCTACTAAAACAAATCAAAAAATATTTTCAACCGGACTGTGTCCGTAATATTCTCTTTGTTTCGATTGCAAAATTATTGCATTTAAACAAATTGCCAAAATCTTTCATATCCTTTTTCAACAAAAAACATTAAAAAGCAAAAAAGGAGGTCAATCTGTAAAGACCGACCTCCTTTTTTGATATGTTTGGTTTGCAAAATGACGCGTGAAATCACATCATCCCGCCCATTCCCGGCGCACCGCCCATCGGCATTGCCGGCTTGTCCTCTGGTTTGTCAACAATGAGGCACTCCGTAGTCAGGAACATGCCGGCGATGCTCGCGGCGTTCTCGAGTGCCACGCGGGCAACCTTCGCGGGGTCGATGACACCTGCCTCGCGCAGGTCCTCGTAAACCTCGGTGCGGGCATTGTAGCCGAAGTCGCCCTTGCCCTCTGACACTTTCTGCACGACGACGGCGCCCTCTCCTCCTGCATTGATTACGATCTGGCGGAGCGGCTCCTCGATGGCGCGCTCAACAATCTTTATACCGGTGGTCTCGTCGGCATTGTCGCCCTTCAGTTTCTTCACTGCGTCGATTGCGCGGATGTATGTCGTGCCACCGCCGGCAACGACACCCTCCTCGATTGCGGCGCGTGTTGCGCAGAGCGCGTCGTCAACGCGGTCCTTCTTCTCCTTCATCTCCACCTCGCTGTTTGCGCCGACATAAAGCACTGCCACACCGCCGGCGAGTTTGGCGAGACGCTCCTGAAGTTTCTCCTTGTCGTAAGAACTCGTTGTCTTGTCGATCTCGTTCTTTATCTGCGCCACGCGGTCAGCGATGGTTTCCTTGTCCCCGCCGCCGTTCACGATTGTGGTGTTGTCCTTTGAGATGACAACCTTCTCGCACGTGCCGAGCATCTCGAGCGTTGCCTGCTCGAGTTTCAGCCCCTTCTCCTCGCTTATCACGAGCCCGCCTGTCAGCACGGCTATGTCCTCGAGCATTGCCTTGCGCCGGTCGCCGAAGCCCGGTGCCTTGACGGCGCAAACCTTCAGTCCTGCGCGCAGGCGGTTGACAACGAGTGTGGTGAGTGCCTCGGAGTCAACGTCCTCGGCGATGATGAGGAGCGGCATGCCGTTCTCCGCTGCAGGCTGCAGCACAGGCATGAGGTCCTTGAGGTTCGATATTTTCTTGTCGTATATGAGGATGCGCGGATGCTCCATGACGCACTCCATCTTGTCGGCGTCGGTCATGAAGTAGCCCGACAGGTACCCACGGTCGAACTGCATTCCCTCTACCACTCCGATGTGCGTGTCGCGGCTCTTGCTCTCCTCTATGGTTATCACGCCGTCCTTGCTCACCTTGCGCATTGCGTCGGCGAGCAGCTTCCCTATCTCCGGGTCGTTGTTCGCGCTCACCGTCGCCACCTGCTCAATCTTGCCGTAGTTGTCGCCAACCACCTCAGCGTGTTTCTTGATGTATTCCACCACGGCATCCACGCCCTTGTCGATGCCTCGCTTCAGGTCCATCGGGTTTGCCCCGGCCGTGACGTTCTTCAGGCCAACGTTGATCATGCTCTGTGCAAGTATTGTCGCCGTGGTTGTTCCGTCGCCGGCGTCGTCGCCGGTCTTTGACGCCACGCTCTTGAGGAGCTGTGCACCGGTGTTCTCGAAGCGGTCTTCCAGTTCCACTTCCTTTGCCACCGTCACGCCGTCCTTCGTTATCTGAGGCGCGCCGAACTTCTTCTCGATTATAACGTTGCGCCCCTTGGGGCCGAGAGTCACTTTCACTGCGTTTGCAAGCTGGTCAACGCCATTCTTTAGCAAATCGCGTGCATCCATGTTGAATTTTATATCTTTAGCCATAGTTATGTTTGAAGTTATATGTTTTTTTAGATGAGATGTTTACTTATTTTATAATTGCGAGGACATCGCTCTGCCGCATCATAAGATATTTCTTCCCTTCATGCTCCAGTTCGGTGCCGCTGTATTTTCCATAAAGCACCTCGTCGCCCTCCTTCAGAATCATTTCCTCGTCCTTCGTGCCGTTGCCTGCCGCAACTACAGTGCCGTGCAATGGTTTCTCCTTTGCAGTATCCGGAATGATGATACCGCCGACTTTCTCCTCGGCTGCTGCCGGAAGAATCAGAACTCTGTCTGCCAATGGTTTGATATTCATAGCTTGTAAAAATTTATATGTTTAATTTTAATAATCTCTGCCAATAGCAATGCGAAAAGCGTGCCAAACTGGCATTTGGCACGTTCTGTCACCACGGCACTGAAATTTTGTCAGTGTCGCACTGCATGTTCACGGACTACTGCCCACACACACGGTATAAATAGCCGGGGGAACACTGTTGGCGCTATTGCGTCATTGTTTCAGGACGCGAGTCGCTGCCGGGAATATCGTACAGTATGTGAGTATCCGGCATTGCTCCTTTTGACAGCCAGGCTTGCTTCATAATCCTGCCGACTTGATTATTTCTGTTGCAGACGGTCTATTTCACTTTGTCCGGCTGTCTGTCCTTTGTATTTTGATTTGGCAGGATTGAGCGTGTAGGATATTGTCAGGCAAACGGTGGGCTGTTGATAGTCAACGTAGTGAGATGTGTATATCTTTCCATATTGGGAAAAACCTTTCTCCTTAGCATTGAACACATTGAAGGCGCTGAGTTTAATCCACCAGTTTTTCATGTTTTTCTGGACAGTCATATCCATTTTGACAGACGATCGCGCCATATATGTATCTGCGTTGCCCCTGAGATTTCCGTTTACATTCAGCAGGACAAACCAATTTCTTGGAAGTGTCAAGAGATTTTTCCACTGCAAGCCGAATTGCGGGCGGTTATAACTTAGCCCATGGCAAGTGAGCCATTGCTTGTTTGCCCAAAGATTCCATGATGGCTTCCATATATTGAAGAACGTGGGGGCGTAAGAAAGGCTTACATACAGACTCGAATAGGAATGATTAATGTCGCTTGACAAAATTGCGGGGATTTCTTCCATGACATCAAACCATGTGACGATGGCGTCCTTCTGGTATGTGTAATCGCTTGTAAACTGCAAGTCCCCATACGATGCGTTGAGTGAGACATCGTGATTATATGTGGGCTTCAGCATGGAATTTCCTTTATTGTAACGCAACTCACTGATATACTGCAAGCCATCGTCCAATTGACTGTAAGTCGGACAGTCGGTGTATATATTGTAACTCAGCATCAGTGAAAGTTTCTTTATGTCATAAGCAAAAGAGGCGGATGGCAAGACACGATGATAGGTGCGGCAACTCTCATTGAGCAGTTTGCCACTGGCATAGTAGTCATAATTGGCATATTCATATTTCAAGCCTAATTGTGTATACAACTTTCCAATACTCTGACTATAGTTAACAAAAATATTGGCAGCCGACTGTCTCGACTCGTTGTCATTTGTCTTCAAAACACCCGCATAGTCGTTGTTCTCGACATTATATTTTTGTTGGAAACGCGTATAGGTGGTCTCAAAACCACATTCTACTTTAGCATTACCGATGGAAGAAGTCAATACACTTTTCAGCGCGCCCAGATCTGCATTTGTTTTAGTGGCAGGGACAAGTGAAGTGCTGTTGTTGTTTTGAGTCTCCACTACGGTTTGCTTTCCATCAGTGCTGTTGTGCATGTAGCCCCCATCAACGTTGAGTGTCAGTTTTTCGCTGATTTTGTTTTCATAATAAACGTTTGCGGCATGATTGCCGCTTTGCGAAAAGTTATGAACATCTGACCCGAATTCTGAAAAGACATCATCTTTCCATAAATGATTTTGATATTTTTGTTTTGATTTGCCTGCGAACAATCTTGAGAATGTATAAGTGCCTCCAAAGAACTGGGTCTCGCTAAGTTGGTTGTTAAACCCCACACTTATAAAACCACTCCTCGACGAGTTGTATCCATCGCCTTCATAGTCGGCATTTACATTGCTGCCCTTGTGTTGAAAGCAATAAACATCCCGGCGCTTGTGATGTGAGTTGCTAAAAGTGTTGAATGATGAACTGACGAACACGTCAACCCCTTTCTTGCGGTAGTTAAGGTCGAGCCATCCATCTGTGTTCCAACAACTCGATACGCTTTCTTTCATTGTCAGCGTGCCGCCAAACCCCTCGCCAACGGGTTTTAGTGTGGTAATAAAGAGCACGGCACGCACATTTGAGCTATACTTGGCGCCGGGATTCATGTCAATCCTTATCTCTTTAATCATGTCGCTTGAAATACGTTCCAATTCGTTCCAACTACGCATCTGTTTGTTGTTGATATAAACAAGTGGTGTGCCCTTGCCCAGCACGCTAATGCCATCACTGCTCATCATTGGCATTTGCTGAAGCACATCGGTTGCTTTGCCAAGTTTACTGAATACGGTCCCTTGAATGTTTGATACAAAAACTCCCTTGTTCATCTTGAAAGTAGGTCGGGCCGATGTTATTACAACTTCTTTCAGACTTTGCTCCGAATGTTCCAACAAGGCAACGATACTATTGGATGCCGGAATTATGAGTGTTTTATATCCAATGTAAGAAATCCTTACCAATTTGTTCGCAGGAGATGTGTCAAATGAGAAGTTCCCACCTTCGTCAGTCATCACCCCTGTGATGTATGAAGAATCATTTGCATTAAGCAATGAAACTGTGGCGTAATTGATACGGGCGCTGTCGTTGTCCATTACGATGCCATTTACGTTTTGGGCTTTCAAGCAAGCGGTATATGCCAAAGCGACCAATAGTGATAAAGTAAATTTATTCATACACCTTATTATTATATGGCTGATATAATTTTAGTGTTTAACCGTTGTGGAGTCTGTTGGTGTGTTTGTTTGATCTGGCATTTTTTTGTTGCCAATGCAAATATCACCTTTGTAACAAACACATGAAGTGAGACTTTTACATCCCTTCCCAGAAACTCCAAAACCGCCTTTTAACATTTCCAAGGATGTTTCATTTATAATATCTCCCTCGTGGAGAACTTCTAAAAAATATTTTTCCATATCACTTTATTGTTATTGCCTTCTTATAGCTTCCGGCATTGCTCCTTTTGACAGTCAGGCCTGTTTCATAATCTTGTCGACTTGATTATTTCTGTTGCAAATATATTTATATCTCCAAATTTTTCCAATACACAAAAGTGTAATAATCTATCGCCCTGTGGATTATTTTATGTTTTTTAACACGTTCGGAGATATTGCAGTCCGCTGAACCTTGAAATTGCGGCAAATCCTTATCCGCCATGCCCATGTCGCTTGTAAGCCAGCTGACAAGCCTTGGCTTTTCTTCTTATGGTCAACGCAGGTAATGACTCTTACCTTATATTAATGTCCGGATAGTAATATTTTTGACCAAACATGCATTTTTATGTGTTGTGTGCGCACACGTATTTGATACAAGTCAATAAAAAGGGTATAAATCAACAGTCACTCAATCTTTTCATTGCACACAATTAAAACATCACTACCTTTGCATCGGAATTAAAAACATGTCTTTAAACAAAGTATTTTTTAAGGTAAAAGATTTAGGTTAATTGATATTGGATTAAGATTTAGGTTAAATTACAAGGTAAAAAGGTTGTGAAACCAATAGGCCATACGTTTTTTTAGGAAAGGGAAAGATTGGATAAAGGATAACAACACGCCCCGTGAGGGGGGACTTCCCTAATGAAATTAAAATGTAATGATGCACGGCCGCAGCCGAAAGGCACGGTGGGCGGAGAAGAGAAACGAGCGACTTCTGACTGCAGAAATCGCCCGTTGTTTTTTACCATGCCATATTAACCCCAAACCGGTCATTACGACACTGATCTTTCCATTTCCACTTGGCAACCCGTTCCCCGGCTGATTGCAGTGACACCAGCAAAAAACCGAGCCGCTTTTTTTGCCGTTCTGACGGAAATTGTTAACTTCGCGGCTCAGAACACACAACGATGTTTTCGATGAAGAAGAGCGACGCGCTGCTCGAGATGATACGCGACAGGCGGCAGATGACGGGCGGTCAGAAGATGAGTCTGATCGTATGGCTCAGCGTGCCGGGCATCCTCGCACAGATAACCACGGTGCTGATGTTCTACATCGACGCGGCGATGGTGGGACACTTGGGTGCGAGGGAGTCGGCGAGCATCGGTCTGATAGAATCGTCAACATGGCTCTTCGGCAGCATAACAAACGCCGCCGCAATGGGATTTTCCGTCCAGGTGGCTCACTTCATAGGCGCAAACGACTTCGCGAAGGCGCGCGCCGTGTTCCGCCACGGCATTTTATGCACATTTGCTTTCAGCCTGTTGGCAGCAATGTCAGGAGTTATCATCAGCGGCAGGCTGCCCTACTGGCTCGGCGGCGGCAGCGAGATTGCCGGCGATGCCACCACATATTTCCTCGTGTTCATGCTGATAATGCCATTCTTCCAGTTGTCAACGCTCTCCGGCGCGATGCTGAAGAGCTCCGGCGACATGCGCGTCCCGAGCATAATGAGCATAACGATGTGTGTCCTTGACGTTGGCTTCAACTATATATTCATCTTCATAATGCACCTCGGCGTGCTGGGCGCTGCCCTCGGCACGGCAGTGTCCGTCATCATCGGCGCTCTGGGACAGGCCTACTTCGCGGTGTTCCGCAACAAGATACTGGCATTGCGCAACAGCGGCGAACGCTTCGTGTGGAACGGCGGATACGTGACTAACGCCCTGAAAATCTCGCTGCCCATGGCGGCGCAGTCAATACTCATGGGCGGCGCGCAGATAGTAAGCACGATCATCGTTGCCCCGCTCGGCATCTTCGCCATCGCCGCCAACTCGTTCGCCGTCACCGCCGAGAGCCTTTGCTACATGCCCGGCTACGGCATCGGCGAGGCAGCCACCACTCTCGTCGGCCAGAGCATCGGCGCCGGCCAGCGCGCCCTAACCAAGTCGTTTGCCCACATGACGATATGGCTCGGCATGGGCGTGATGGCGTTCATGGGCATATTGATGTATGTCTTCGCGCCGGAGATGATCGGTTTCCTCTCACCCGTCGCAGAGATACGCTCGCTCGGCACCACCGTGCTTCGCATAGAGGCGTTCGCCGAACCATTCTTCGCCGCCTCGATCGTGGGCTACAGTATCTGCGTCGGTGCGGGCGACACCCTCCGCCCGGCAATTATGAACCTCTTCTCAATGTGGCTCGTCCGCCTCACCCTCGCCGCCCTGCTCGCCCCGCGCTACGGCCTGCCAGGCGTGTGGTTTGCAATGGCGGTCGAACTGACTTTCCGAGGCACGATATTCCTCATAAGGATATACCGGGGGAGATGGCAGAAGAAGACTTAGCAGCCTAACCGGCAGCCCTCTCCATGTATCTTTCCAGGAGCCACTTGTTCTGCTCCCCAATCGTCATGGCACTGTTGTCGAGAACGACGGCGTCGTCCGCGCGGCGCAGCGGCGACACCTCGCGGTGGCTGTCGGCATAGTCGCGCTTCTGCACATTGTCCAGTATCTCGCCGTAATCCGCCTCAACACCCTTGGCTTTCAGCTCGTCGTAACGCCGTCTGGCGCGAACCTCCGGCGATGCCGTCACAAACACCTTCAGCTCGGCGTCGGGGAACACCACCGTGCCTATGTCGCGCCCGTCCATCACGATACCTTTCTCCTGCCCCATTCGCTGCTGCTGCGCCACGAGCGCCTCGCGCACGAACGGCAGCGCCGACACAGCGCTCACATGCTCCGACACCTTCATGGCGCGTATCTCGTCCTCCACCAGTTCGCCATTGAGATATGTGTCAGGCCGCCCCTTCGCGGCATTAAACCTGAACGTGACGTTCACTTCCGGCATCTTCCGCCGCAGTGCCACGTCATCTATCACACCGTCGCCGGAACAAAGGTTGTTGCGCAAGGCGAACAGGGTTACGGCGCGGTACATAGCCCCGGTGTCAACATAAACATACCCGATTGCGCGGGCAAGGTCCCTCGCCATCGTCGATTTTCCGCACGACGAATGACCGTCTATCGCTATCGTTATCTTTTTCATCGAATACAGTCTTTACTATCGGCAAAGGTAATGAAAAAGGATTGCAACACAAAATAATTCTTTCGAAATGGCAAATTTCGCATTCCATACGGGAAAAACGTCGCAGGCACTGAAAGGACACCCTGCCACCCCGACGAAGCCACGATGCCAAACCGTGGGGTGAGCAATGGCAACAGGCGTCTCGTCATTAAGACGCAAACCGCAACACAAACTCGGCGTGTTTACATTGCAAATTCGGCGTGTTTGGTCAGCAAATACGCCGAATTTGCTACACAGTTTGCGGCTGGCGTGGACTTAAACCCAGCCAGACGGCACGTCCTCAGAGGGTGAAGGCGACGTTGACCATCAGCGAGCCTGACGACACATGGTATTTGGCGTATGCGAGGTTTATCTTGAACCGCTCGAGCATCACGCCCGCACCGAGCGACAGCCCCGCGCCGTGGCTGCTTCCCTTCTCCTCGCCGGCGGAGACAATCGACATCTCGTCGGCGCGGCGGAAGTTGTAGCCTGCGGCGATGTAGAGTTGCGGCGAGAGTATCACATCAACGCCTGCCACGAGGTGGTTGACGAACTTGTAGTCCCAGTGGTTGAGGTCAACAAGCGTTGCCGACAGCCGGAATGGCGAGCCCACGAGCCGTTTCGACACTCCCACCTGCAAGTCGATGGGCATTTTCTCATAGTTGTCGTCGTATGCCTTGAGTTGCCCGCCGAGGTTCCTCACCACCGCCGACAGCGACCATCCGCGCACCGGGTCATAGTAGTTCAGCCCGAGGTCGACCCCCATCGCGAAAGAGCTGTAGCCCGCGATGTATGACGCCACGGCCTTGGCGGTGATGCCGCCCACGAGATTGTCGGTCAGCTCGTAGCTCAGCACGCCCCCCATGGCGATGTCCTTCGCCGAGAACTCGCCCGTCTGCACGTTGTTCTCGTCAACCTCCTTCATCGTGCCGTAGTTGACGAACTGCCCCGTCACCCCGACCGTGGCACGCTGGCCGATCGTCTTGCCGAAAGACGCGCTTGCGGTGTACGCCCCCTTCATGTATGTCATGAAGTTCATGCCCACGGTCTTGTCGCTCACCGAGCCGAGCAGCGCCGGGTTGCTGAACACCAGCGACGGGTCATCCTCGATTATCGTTATGTTGTCGCCCCCGAGCGCGCCGGCATGTGCGCTCACCGGAAGCCGCAGGAAATTGTATGCGTTGTGGCTCTCCTGCGCGGCAGCGGCGGTGGCGAGGAGGGTGATTATTAGGGTAAAAACGACTTTTTTCATCTACTTTCCATATTTTTAATACAAAGATATATCTTTTCTCACATAAGAGTGTTATTTTTGCAGAAAAATAGTGCGAACAGACACCCGGTGGGTTATCGGTGGTCTCATTCTTAACATTCTGCCGAGGCAGGAATGCCCATGCAGGCATCGTGCAACGGTATAATAACGCAGGAAAACGCACTTTAGTGTTCTCAACATGACAAATAGGGAGCGGCGGCCAGTCAATCCATGGCAAGCCGATGCCCGTAAGGACATAACCGGAAGAGGGCGATGGAAGTGAAGAAATCGGCACGGGCCGACATAGAACGCCGCCGGCCGATGGGATTTCTCCTCGGCCTGGTTGTCGCGCTGTCGCTGCTGCTGGCGGCGCTGGAGTACTCGTCGAACCCATCCGGTGACGATGCCGGCGATGCCGACTTTGACGAGACTGCGCAGGACTACGAGATGATGCCGCCAGAAGACCAGGAGGCATACGAGGCGCCAGCACCGTCGATGCCTGCGCCGGCACTTGCCGAACGCCTCAACATCGTGGAGGAAGAGGTGGCGAGCGACCTGCCGCCGGAGCAGGACGACGCGCGGAACGACATAACCAGTTCTGACGCGGAGGAGCCGGCGAACGAGATGGCGCCGCCCGACGACGCCACGGCACCCACCCTCGACGGGAAGGACAATCCACTGCACTTCCAGGTGGTGGAGCGGCTGCCGGAGTTCCCCGGCGGCCCGGCTGAGCTTATGAAGTGGCTTACAAAGAACCTGCGATACCCGTCGCAGGCACTGAAAAACAAGCAGCAGGGCGAGGTGATGGTGCAGTTCGTCATCAACCGCGACGGCACGCTGAGCGACTTCAAGGTGACTAAGTCGGCAGGGACGGCGCTCGACAGCGAGGCCCTGCGCGTGATGCGCATGATGCCGAAATGGACACCGGGAGAGGACCACGGCAGGAAATGCCGCACGCTGTTCATCATCCCCGTGGTGTTCAAGATATGACAACCGCGCGCCACGGCATGGCGATTGGAAATTAAAACGCATAACCTATAACAATAAAATATGTATTCATCCGCAGAAATCCTGAAATCAGTGAACAACTACCTGGCGAACCTGCCATACGAGCGCAGGCCGAAGGGACTGTACGAACCAATAGAATATGTGCTGTCGATGGGCGGCAAGAGGGTGCGGCCGGTGCTTATGCTGCTGGCCTACAACATGTACAAGGACGACCCCGAGAGCATACTGTCGTCGGCGTGCGCGCTTGAGACATACCACAACTACACGCTGCTGCACGACGACCTGATGGACAAAGCCGACATAAGGCGCGGACACGAGACGGTGCATAAGAAGTGGAACGCCAACACGGCGATACTGTCGGGCGACACAATGCTGGTGCTGGCATACGAGCGCATGGCGAAATGCCCCGCAGCGAAACTCGGCGACGTGCTGGCTCTCTTCACCGAGACGGCTCTCGAGATCGGCGAGGGGCAGCAATACGACATGGAGTTTGAGAACCGCGACGACGTGAAGGAGGCGGAATACATCGAGATGATACGCCTCAAGACCAGCGTGCTGCTGGCGTGTGCGGTGAAGATGGGGGCGATACTTGCCGACGCGCCTGCCGGAGACGCGGACAACCTGTACAAGTTCGGCGAGCAGATAGGCCTCGCCTTCCAGTTGCAGGACGACTTCCTCGACGTATATGGCGACCCGGCGGTATTCGGGAAGGCCATCGGCGGCGACATAACGAGCAACAAAAAGACGTTCATGCTGATAAACGCCTTCAACCATGCCACACCGGGACAGCGCGCCGAGCTCGGGAGATGGGTTGCCGCCAGGGACTTCGACGCCGGGGAGAAAATCGCCGCCGTGACGCGCATCTACAACGAGATTGGCATAGACCGCATGGCAAAGGACAAGATAGAGCAATACTTCGCGCAGAGCAAACGCTACCTGGACCGCGTATGCCTGCCCACGGAGAGCAAGCGCGAGCTCGAGGCTTACACGAACGAGATGATGAACAGGAAGAAATGAGCAATGCGGAACGGCCACGGCAAGCCGCGATGTGTTTTTTGAATATGATTTTTCACCTATCAAGAATTTGAATACAACATGCCATACCGAAGACTTCCCAAGACGGACTCCGCACGGCTCAAGGCACTGAGGACGGTGCTGGAGAACGACAACGTATATACGGTGCGGAACCGCTTCATCGACTGGAAAACGCTGAACCGCGCGCAGCCGGCATACGACAGGCTGCTCACGGCGTGCCAGCAGTACAAGGTGAGGATGGCGGCGCAGACGAGGAACTCGCCCCGTATGGACGAACTGATGCACAACGCCACGATGTATGTGAGCCACTTCATACAGGTGCTGCTGATGGGCGTTGAGCGGGGGGAGATAAGGCGGTCGCTGCTGCCGCTCTACGGCATGGAGGAAAAGACAACGGCGCTGCCGCCGCTGAAGACGGCGGAGGCTGTAATATCGTGGGGAGAGAAAATAGTGGAGGGTGAGAAAAAACGTGTCAAGGGCAGCGGAAGGCCGATATACAACCCGACAATAGGCATGGTCTCGACACACCTCGACATATTCCGCGAACGATACAACTCGCAGAAAGAACTGCAGGGACACTCGACGAAGGCTCTCGAAAAAATCAGGGAACTGCGCCCCGAGGTTGACGAGATACTGCTGGAACTTTGGAATCAGATAGAGAAGCACTTCGAGAACGAGCCGCCCGAGGTGCGGTATGCCGAATGCAGGAAATATGGCGTGGTGTATTATTACCGCCGCAACGAGGAACGGCTTTATTAATTAATTGTCAGCGAGTTAACAGGAAATATGAAATTTATAGATACACATGCGCACCTTGACGGCGAGGAATATGCCGGGGACCTGCGCGAGACGATTGAAAGGGCGCGCGAGGCAGGGGTGTGCAAGGTGTTCCTGCCGGCCATCGACCTGCCATCGGTGGACCGTGTCGTGGCAATTAGCCGCGAATATCCAGACTTTTTCCGCCCCATGATAGGCCTGCACCCCGAGGAGGTCCGCGCCGACTACAAGGAGGTGCTTGCCCGTATGCACGCTATGCTGCTCTCCCCCAACCCGCCGTCACCGCCGTTCATAGCCATCGGCGAGGTGGGGATGGACTACTACTGGAGCCGCGAGTTTGCCACGGAACAGGCCGAGGCGTTCGAGGAGCAGGTGAGATGGTCGGTGGAGACGCGGCTGCCGCTGATGATACACTGCCGCAAGGCACAGAACGAGATGGTGAATATATTGAAAAGGTATGCGCGCGAGCTTCCCGGCGGAGTGTTCCACTGCTTCACAGGGAACAGCCGCGAGGCGGAGGAACTGCTGCAGTTCGACGGCTTCGTCCTCGGCATCGGCGGCGTGCTGACGTTCAGGAAGAGCCACCTGCCCGAGGTGCTGCGCGACGTGCCGCTGTCGCGCATCGTGCTTGAGACGGACAGCCCGTACATGGCTCCCGTGCCTATGCGCGGCAACCGCAACGAGAGTGCCTACGTCATTTATGTGCTTAGGAAACTCGCCGAAAGCCTCGGTGTCAGCGAGGAAGAGGTGGCGCGGCAGACCAACGACAACGTGCGGCGCGTCTTCGGGATTGGCGCATGACCGTCAATCCCCGATGGACACCAGCGTCACATCGAACACAAGGGTGCTGAACGGCAGTATCGCGCCGTTGTCCTTGTCGCCGCCGTATGCCAGCGCGGCGGGTATATAAACGCGCCAACGGTCGCCGGCGTGCATCTGCATGAGTGCTGTGGCAAACCCGTTAACGACATTTCCCACCGTCATTTCCACGGGCATCATGGTCTGGAGGTTATACTCCCCGAACCACGACGAGTCGAACTGCAATCCATCCGGGTAAGACTCCGTCGGCATGAGGTTTCCGCGATAATGCACCTTCACCTTGTCGGTGAACAGCGGTGAGTCTTTCCCCGTGCCTTCAGTCAGCACCTCTGCCACGACATAATCGTCGGCAGCCGTTGCCGCAGCCTCCTGCAGCGACCACGACCTGATTGCCTTCCACTTTGCATCGCCAGAGTTCCTCGCCCTGTCGTATACTCTCTTGAAATAAGCCTCGTTGCGTTCCTGCCAGTTGCCGAACTCGTCCTTGCCTCCGTCGTCCTCGCTGCACGAGGAAAGGCAGAGCGCGAACAGCGCGAAGAACAACGCAAATATATTTTCCTTTCTCATATCATCATGTTTTTAATTAGCCACCTGTAACCGGTGTGCCCAAACTTATTGCAGTTTCCGGAGCAGCGACGCTATGCTCACCTTGTCCTCTATCATCGCGTTGAGGCTGTCTATGCTGACGCGCTCCTGCTCCATCGTGTCGCGGTTGCGCAGCGTGACGCTGTTGTCCTTCAGCGTGTCGTAGTCAACGGTGACGCAGAACGGCGTGCCTATCGCGTCCTGTCGGCGGTAACGCTTCCCGATGGTGTCCTTCTCGTCGTATGCGCAGTTGAAGTGGAACTTCAGCGAGTCGATGATCTCGCGGGCTTTCTCTGGCAGCCCGTCCTTCCTGACGAGCGGCAGCACCGCGAGCTTGACCGGTGCGAGCGCGGCAGGCAGGCGCAGCACGACGCGCGTCTCTCCGTTGTCCAACTTCTCCTCGCGGTAGGCGTGGCACATTATCGAGAGGAACATGCGGTCGACGCCGATTGACGTCTCGATGACGTAGGGTGTGTAACTCTCATTCGTCGCCGGGTCGAAATATTTAATCTGCTTGCCCGAGAACTTCTCGTGCTGCGAGAGGTCGAAGTCGGTGCGCGAGTGTATTCCCTCCACCTCCTTGAAGCCGAAGGGCATACGGAACTCTATGTCTGTTGCGGCATTTGCGTAGTGCGCCAGTTTCTCGTGGTCGTGGAAGCGGTAGTTCTCCGCCCCGAAGCCCAGTGCCTGGTGCCATTTCATGCGCGCCTCCTTCCACTTGGGGAACCACTCGAGCTCTGTGCCTGGCTTGACGAAGAACTGCATCTCCATCTGCTCGAACTCGCGCATACGGAAGATGAACTGCCGCGCCACGATTTCGTTGCGGAACGCCTTGCCTATCTGCGCGATGCCGAAGGGTATCTTCATGCGCCCGGTCTTCTGCACGTTGAGGTAGTTGACGAAGATGCCCTGTGCCGTCTCGGGCCGCAGATAAACCTTCATTGAACTGTCGGCGGACGCTCCCATCTCGGTTGAGAACATGAGGTTGAACTGCCTCACGTCGGTCCAGTTCTTCGTTCCCGACACGGGACATACGATGCCCTCGTCAATAATTATCTGCCGCAGCGCCTCTAGGTCCATTCCCTGCATAGCCTCGGCGAAACGCGCGTGCAGCGCGTCACGCTTCCCCGCGTTGTCCAGCACTCGCTGGTTTGTCTCGCGGAACTTCTGCTCGTCAAAACTGTCGCCGAACCGCTTCCTTGCCTTGGCAATCTCCTTGTCAATCTTTTCCTCGTACTTCGCTATCTGGTCTTCTATAAGAACGTCCGCGCGGTAGCGTTTCTTCGAGTCGCGGTTGTCAATGAGGGGGTCGTTGAAGGCATCGACGTGCCCGCTCGCCTTCCATATCGTGGGGTGCATGAAGACGGCGCTGTCAATGCCCACGATGTTCTCGTGGAGCAGCACCATCGACTTCCACCAATATTGCTTGATATTATTCTTCAGTTCTATACCGTTCTGTCCGTAGTCATAGACTGCGGCAAGACCGTCGTAGATCTCACTCGACGGGAAAACGAAGCCATATTCCTTGCAGTGAGAAACGATTTTCTTAAAAACATCTTCCTGTGCCATAATACTTTGAAAAATTCGTAATATGCGTGCAAAGGTAACTCAAATCAAGGACAATGCAAAACAAATAACATTTATTGTTTCGCTTTTTAAAAGGATTTTTGGTAAATTTGCAGGCAAAACGGAGAAGAGACAATCTATAATGGACGACAACATAAAGGATAAGCAGCAAAAAGAAGAACACACGGACTACCAGCCTGCGAACCGCTTCGACGCAACGGCGGTGCACCAGTTGAGCGGGATGTACCGCAACTGGTTTCTCGACTATGCCTCATACGTCATACTCGAGCGTGCCGTGCCGCACATCGAGGACGGGCTGAAGCCTGTGCAGCGGCGCATTCTGCACTCTATGAAGCGGATGGACGACGGGCGTTACAACAAGGTGGCTAACATCGTGGGACACACGATGCAGTTCCACCCGCACGGGGATGCCTCAATCGGCGACGCCCTGGTGCAGTTGGGGCAGAAGGACCTGCTCGTTGACACGCAGGGAAACTGGGGAAACATACTTACCGGTTCGTCGGCGGCGGCGCCGCGTTACATCGAGGCGCGGCTGTCGAAGTTCGCCCTCGACGTGGTGTTCAACCCAAAGACGACCGACTGGAAAATGAGTTACGACGGGCGCAACAAGGAACCAATCACGCTGCCGGTGAAATTCCCGCTGCTGCTGGCACAGGGCGCGGAGGGCATCGCCGTGGGACTGTCGTCGAAAATCCTGCCGCACAACTTCAACGAGCTGTGCGACGCGGCGATCGGCTACCTGCGCGGCAGGGAGTTTGAACTGTACCCGGACTTCCCCACAAGCGGCAGCATCGACGTGACGAGATACAACGACGGACAGCGGGGCGGCTCGGTGAAGGTGCGCGCAAAGATAGAGAAACTCGACCAGAGGACCCTCGTGATACGCGAGATACCGTTCTCGAAAACATCGGAAACGCTTCAGGACTCCATCGTGAAGGCCGTGGAACGGGGAAAGATAAAGGCGCGGAAAGTGGAAGACCTGACGGCGGCGGAGGTGGAGATACAGGTTCATCTGGCGCCGGGGGTGTCGTGCGACAAGACCATCGACGCGCTGTATGCCTTCACCGACTGCGAGATCAGCATATCGCCCAACTGCTGCGTAATCGAGGACAACAAGCCGAAATTCCTCACCGTGAGCGACGTGCTGCGCAACTCGGTTGACCATACGATGGAACTGCTGCGCAGGGAACTCGAGATAAGGCGCGGCGAACTGGAGGAGCAACTGTTCTTCGCCTCGCTGGAGAAAATATTCATCGAGGAGCGCATTTACAAGGACAAGGGATTCGAGACGGCGGAGAACATGGACAGGGCCGTGGAACACATTGACGGCAGGCTCGAGCCATTCAAGCCAAGGCTGATACGCGAGGTGACGCGTGACGACATCCTGAAGCTGATGGAGATAAAGATGCAGCGCATACTGAAGTTCAACAAGGACAAGGCCGACGAACTGATGGCGCGCATAAAGGCGGAACTGAAGGAGATTGCACACGACCTGGCACACATGACCGACGTGACAATCAACTGGTTCAGGTTCATAAAGGAGAAATACGGGAAGGACCACCCGCGCCGCACCGAGATACGCAGCTTCGACACCATCGAGGCGGCAAAGGTGGCGGAGGCGAATGAGAAACTATATATCAACCGCGCAGAAGGGTTCATCGGCACCGGACTGAAGAAGGACGAGTTCGTCTGCAACTGCTCCGACATAGACGACGTGATACTGTTCTACCGTGACGGGAAGTTCAAGGTGGTGCGCATCGCCGATAAGATTTTCGTTGGACGCAACATTATCCACGCCGGAATATTCAACCGTGGGGACAACCGCACAATCTACAACATGGTGTACCGCGACGGAAAGACGGGACCTTACTATATAAAGCGGTTCTCCGTGCCGGCGGTGACGCGCGAGCGGGAATACGACCTGACGAAAGGCACGGAAGGAAGCCGGATAATGTATTTCACTGCCAATCCCAACGGCGAGGCGGAGGTGATAAAGGTGGCTCTACAACCGTCGGCATTCCGCAAGAAACTGTTCATGGAGAAGGACTTCAGCGATATAAGCATAAAAGGCAAGGGGGCAATCGGAAGGTTGCTGACCAAAGTGCCGGTGACACGCATCACGCTGAAAAGCCGGGGGCACTCGACACTCGGCGGACTGAAAATGTGGTTTGACGAGGACGTGCAGAGGCTGAACACCGACGAGCACGGACGGTATCTCGGAGAGTTCAACGACGACGACCAGATACTGGTGATCCTCGACAACGGGGATTTCTATGCCACCGACTTCGACGTGAACAACCACTACGAGACGAACATAAAGGTTATCGAGAAGTTCGACCCAGACAAGGTGTGGACGGCACTGCTGATGGATGCCGAGAGGGACAACTACCTTTACATGAAACGCTTCACGCTCGAGGCAAAGAAGAACAAGCAGAACTATCTCGGAACAGATGGCGACTCGCAGGAAATGCTGCTCACCGACCAGGCGTACCCGAGGGTTAGGGTGACGTTCGGAGGAGATGACTCGTTCCGTGAGCCAATGGAGATAGAGGCGGAGGAGTTCGTCGGCGTGAAGGGCTTCAAGGCGCACGGAAAGCGCGTCAGCACATGGAACATAGAGAGCGTCGAGGAACTCGAGCCGACACGCTTGCCGGAGAAAGAGGATGAAGACAACGACGGCGAGGACGATGAAGAAAGCATAGACGAAGGTGACGGAAAGGAACAGGAACAGAACACGCCAAAAGAAGAGAGACCGCATGAGGAAAAGAAAGGACAACTTAACCTTTTCGAAGATGAAGAATAGACACACCCTGACGGCAGTAATCGTGACGGCAATGATGGCAACGGCACATAATGCCGTGGCACAGAACGCGGACGGGCCACGGACGGAGATAACGAACACGAAACTCATCGGTGTGGGGGCATCGCAGATACTCGACACCTACATCTCACCGGAACACTATGACGGGACGGAGTTCCGCTTCGTTGACAACACCGAGCGACGGAGGAACTCCGGCGGCGGCACCAACGCCTACAGCAAATGGAGCACCGACATAAGGCACCAGGCATTTGTGTCCCATACGTCCCCACGCAGCGATGACAGCAAAGACATCGCCGGACTTTACACCTTCGGCATGGGCAGGCACAGACACTGGGACCTGGCCGGGGGCAGCCTGCACCTGAAAGCCGGGATAACGGGACAGGCGAGCATAGGATTCCTTTACAACACAAGGAACGGCAACAACCCCGGACAGCTGAGGACGGGCATCAACTTGTCGCCATCGGCTGCCGCAGTATATGACTTCCGCTTGTTCGGGAAACGGTTCTCCGTGGAATACGAAGTGACCGCGCCGCTTGTGGGACTGATGTTCACGCCTCACTACGGACAGTCGTACTACGAGATATTCACACGCGGCAACTACGACCACAACATAGTGGCGACAACGCCGTTCAACGCACCGTCGATGCAGAACGCACTGACGCTGCAAATGCACCTGAGACACTTGTCGGTAAGCGTGGGCTACCTCGGCGACTACAGGCAGTCTGACGTGAACAACCTGAAATATCACAACTACTCGCACCTCGTGGTGGTTGGACTGACAAAAAGGTTCTACATCGTAAAACTATGACGGAATGAGAAAGGCTATCATATTCTTTGCAGCAATCGGACTGCTCTGCTCCTGCATCGACGAGGAGCAGCACGACGACACGCCCCGTGGCAACTTCGAGGCCCTGTGGCGGATAATTGACGAGCACTACTGTTTCTTCGACTACAAGAACGAACAGTACGGACTGGACTGGAACGCCGTGCACGCGAAATACTCGCCGCAGATAAACGACGGCATGACAGAGAACCAGATGTTCGAGGTGATGGCGAACATGCTCTCGGAACTGCGCGACGGACATGTCAACATTTACAGCAAGTTCGACATGGCGCGCAACTGGTCGTGGCACGAGAACTACCCGCACAACTTCAGCGACTCGCTGCTGCGGGCATACATGGGGACGGACTACAGGATTGCGTCGGGCATCGAGTACCGAATACTCGATGACAACATAGCATATCTGCGCTACAAGTCGTTCTCACAGGCAATAGGCGACGGAAACCTCGATGCCATATTCTCGGAAATAGCAACATGCAACGGCATGATAATAGATGTCAGGAGCAACAGCGGCGGAAACCTCGCCACGGCGGAGAAACTGGCGGCACGCTTCACAAACAAGGAAATACTCGTGGGCTACATGAGGCACAAGACTGGGCGCGGACACAACGACTTCTCGAAGATGGAGGAACAGAGACTGAAACCAGCCGCAGGACTGAGGTGGCAGAAACCTGTGGTGATACTGACAAACAGAAAGGTTTACAGCGCGGCAAACGAGTTCGTGAAGTACATGAAATGCTGCCCGCAGGTGAAAGTCGTGGGCGACAAGACGGGAGGAGGGGCAGGAATGCCGTTCTCGTCGGAACTGCCGCGCGGCTGGGGAGTGAGGTTCTCGGCATGCCCGATGTACGACCGCGACAGACAACTGACCGAGTTTGGCATCGAGCCGGACTACAATGTGCAACTCACCGATGCTGACTTCAGGAAAGGAAAGGACACCATCATCGAGTTCGCACGCGACCTGCTGAAGAAATGACATTCAAAACTAATCCGCAACAGAAATGATTGCCCTGGAAAATCTTTCAATAGGATACACGGCGAAAAACAACAGGAACGTCGTCGTGGAGAACATCAACGCCAACCTCAATGACGGGGAGCTGACCTGCCTAATCGGCCCCAACGGCATTGGCAAGAGCACATTGCTGCGCACGCTGAGCGCTTTTCTGCCGGCGATAAAAGGAAGTATCGTGATTGACGGGAAACGCCTCGAGACATTCACCGACAAGGAGGTGTCACGGCACATCGGGGTGGTGCTTACCACAAAGCCGAGGGTTCACAACATAACCGTGACCGAACTCGTGGGATTAGGACGGTCGCCATACACAGGCTTCTGGGGAACTCTGGGCAGCCAGGACATTAAGATTGTGGAAGACAGCATAGGGAAAACGGGCATCAAGCATCTCGCAGGGCGAATGATACAGACCCTAAGCGACGGAGAACGCCAGAAAGTGATGATTGCCAAGGCACTGGCACAACAGACACCTGTGATTTACCTTGACGAGCCAACGGCATTCCTCGACTATCCATCGAAAGTGGATATGCTCATACTGCTTAGAAAACTCGCACATGACATGGGGAAGACCATATTCCTGTCAACGCACGACCTCGAGCTCGCCCTGCAACTCGCAGACCGCCTGTGGCTGCTGCACCACACCCAGGCAAAGCCTGCGGGCGGAAAGACGAACGGCGAAAGCGGGACGGAAGGCGAAAGCAACGCCACAGACACAAGTAAGACGACACTGCAGATAGGCACACCCACGGAACTTGCAGCCAACGGCTCACTCGCGTCTTTCATCGAGCGTCCCGGCATACATTTCCACACCGGAACACTCACAATCAGCGTTGACAGATAAAAAACAATGCTATTATTTGCATTTGCACGCAAAAAACATTACCTTTGCACGGCATTTGAAAAACAAAGTCTGCGCTTGTGGCGGAATTGGTAGACGCGCCAGACTTAGGATCTGGTGACTTCTGTCGTGTAGGTTCGAGTCCTATCAGGCGCACTTTAACAAATCCTAACTGCTTGAATATGAGCGGTTAGGATTTTTGCTTTTATATTTTTGGCGACAAATTGGCAACGTGTCTTAACCAAAATCGGTCATTACGGCACTGATTTTCACATTTCGTCCTGACAAACCCGTTACCAGGCCGCCGGCAAGCGACTGCAAGCAGTTCTGAGCCTGATTACCGGTTGGGGATTAATTGCCTCAGCGGCATTAGGGTTAATGTTAAAAAACAATAACACAGAAAAAACATGGCGGCACAATTCGGATAATCTCAAAAAAACATGTACCTTTGCACTCGCTTACAAAAGAAGTGAAAACGGTGCCATAGCTCAGTTGGTAGAGCATCGGACTGAAAATCCGTGTGTCCCCGGTTCGATTCCTGGTGGTACCACCTCCTCCTTTCACCCGCCCCCGTGTCAGAGTCCGCTCTGCGCGGGGGCTACCTTTTTTATGCGATGAGAGTATGTCAAGGCCTGTTTAAGGGGTCAGTAGAAAATCAGTGTTGTAATGACCGATTTGAGTTTAACAAGGAAACGCCACAGCACTACTTATTGGCTGCGGATGAGGAAAGACGAGGATGAGGGAAAGGCAAAGACAAGGGGCAAGGGTTGCCTTTCCTGCCCCTTGCCCCTAAGACGTTAATGTTGCGTCCCTATTTTTAGGGTTCGCTTTAGTTGTTTACAACGACCTTCCGTGTGAAGTGACGGCCGCCACACTCCATCGACACGATGTAAATGCCAGCCGGGATGTTTCTTAGCGGAATTATCCCGTTTGCTCCATTGGCTACGACACGGCCATCGAGTGCGTAGAGGCGCAGCGTCCCTTCAACATTCAGGCGGATGGCAGCCTTGTCCACCGACAGCATGGAGTTGCCGAACGACGGGTCTATTCCTGTCGTCAAGTCCACCACGAACGGTGCCGAAGGCATCGACTCTCTTCCATCGTTGTAGTAAGCCACGACATAATAGTCTGCCTTGGCGAGCGGCTGCTTGTCAATGAAGTGCGTGGACTCGCCTGGAATGTAGTTGACATTGAGCAGAACACCGTTCCTGAATACGTTGTAGCCCACCAAGTCGTTGTCAGTTTCCTCGGAAGCATCTGTGGGCGTGTCGCTGACGTTGCCCGTTATCTTCCAGCAGCATGAGCCAAGATCCGGATCTCCATCGTAGAAATCCCACACCGTCTTCCATGTCTTTCCGTTGTCCTCAGAGTACAGGTCGCTCTTTCCGGTGACGCAATAGGTGGAGCTTTCGTAACTTAGCGGAATCTGCTCTGCACTGTAATCATGCACCTTGATGCCAACAATGAGTTCCTTTTTGCCGTCTATCTTGATTGGCGTGTTCAACTTTTGGGTTGTGATGTCGTTGAAATTGATGTTTTCCATCTCTTGCTCGCAAATGAGTTTCCCATCCTCAAACACGACTACTGCGGCGTGTATGACCTGGTTCTCGTCTATGTCGTCGTAGTAATTGATGTAAGCAGATACGGAAGTAAGGTATTTCCCGTCATACGGTGACAGTTCTTCAGGGGTGAATTTGTTTGCCCCGATGAGTTCCCTGCCTTCGTTGCCCAGGGTATATCCAGGCGATTCTGGCTCGCAGATGTAGTTGAGCGCATAAGCCTTACGGCTGTTCTTCCACATCAGGAAGACTTCATTGTCCATAACTTTTCCCGTCAGTCCTTCCGGCGCATCGACATCCTCGCCGCTTCCTATCATGATGTTGTCGATATAGAAATAGTAGTCCAGTGCTCCCATTCCGTGCTTGCGGAATCTCAGCTGGAATGTCTTTCCGGCAAGTTGCTTGCTCAAGTCCACCGTAAGGATACCCTCTATCTGTGGCAGCTGCCCTACCGTCCAGTCCTTTGCCGACTGCCATGTGCCGCCGCCATCAACGGTATATTCAACGCTGAGCGTGTCTTTGGTTGCGTCAAGGTCGCCGCCATCCTTCGCTCTCTCCTGCTGGCAAAGGATGAGGAACGAGCATTTCACTTTCTTTGCCTGACTGGCGTCGAGCGGCCTGCTTACCAAGCTTGACGAGTAAGGGGTGAATGTGCAAGCCCCGCTTGACAGACCCATCGACCCTTCATAGCCTATTTGGGCGTTAACCGTCCACTCCGTGTCGACAAAACTGCCATAGTCCGCGCTTGTTGTCCAATAGTTATTTTTGAGCGAACCGTACTCGAAGTTCTCGAACATCGGGAACGAATAGTTCTCCGGAATGGCAATCTCAATTGGATTTGAGCGTGGCGAGAGCATCTCCTTGCCGTCCTTGTCTGTGTAAATTGCCTCTGTTGCGAAGCTGCGATAGCCCGACTCAACATTTTTCAGTGTGATTGCCATGTCGTCCTTCAACTCGTTCAGGGTTGCCGTCTTCTCTCCATCGCAATACACGTTGTAGCCCTTCAACGTCAACGAACTGTAGGTTGCCTTGTCGCTCTTCCATGAAAGGCTGACTTGGTTCAGTCCCGTCGATTTGCCATTCGGCTTGCCCGGGGTGGCCGGGATTTCCACTTCGTGCTGGTTTACGGTGAGAAACCATGCAGTGGGTGTCTGTCCCATCGCTGTATAAACGTCCTTGTTGCCGGCTATGATATTGCCGTTTGCCGATACAGAACAGGGGAAAGCCTGTGATTGAGCCTCATAATTCAGCGGGAAAGACATGCCCAGCTGCGGATTGAAGAGATAAGTATAGTAAGTGAAATCGAATATCCTTCCGGACGAATGCTGGTACCAGAAGTTCCTGTAATAGCCCATGCCGCCCATTGCAAGTGCGCCATATATCATTGCACCAAACACGTCGCCGTTGTCCGTAACAGTCGGGACACGCATTTCGTCTGTGATCTCGAAGGTGGGCAAAGCGATGGTCTGTTCTTTCGCCACATCGTAAAGGCGATAGTCGGAACGGCTGGAAAGCGACACGATGAAGTATTTCCCGTTGGGGCTCATGTCTATCATGCGCATGTTTTTGCTCTTTGCCAGTTCCGCGTCGTCGCCGGTACACTTCAAGACATGGCACTGCCCGTCAATCCAATAGCAGGCAACCGACCTGCCTTGGTCAACGGCCAGTCCGCCTATTATGCGTCCATCAGACGACACATTGAGCGCCAGCCCACTGCTATACCCATCTGGCAAGGGTAGTTTTTCCATCTTCCAGGTACCGTCCCCCTGGCGTGTCCACTTGCAGGGGTCGCTGAATGCGAAGTTTGAATATTTGCAATAGCCAACGACAACCTTGCCGTCGTTGGACAGCGAGCAGGCAAACGTGCCGTCTTCGTGCTGCCTTATCTTTGTAGTATCGAGGTCGCCGTAAGGCAGTTGTGTTATGTTTCCATTCTCATACACGGCCGCCACGTTGGTGGGGGCGACGTCTCCGTAGAAGTCCACGAAGTGTTTCAGGTCCTTTACGGATCCGCACAGCATCCCGTTGTCGTTCACGTCCCTGAAGAAGCCGCTGGTCTTCCACTTGTTCGGGTCGCTGGTCGTGACCCATTTGATCGAGTTGTTGCTCATGTTGTACACGAAACTCTCCGTTCCAATGCCAAACTCCACCTTCGTTGGATTGTATCCTACAAGGTAGTTGCCATTGGGCGACATGGCCAAACAGTAGGTGTTGTCATCCAACAACTTCACTTCGTCTGCACGGACACCGCATACAAACAGCATTGATAGCAGTAAAATAGTTAATCTTTTCATGGTTAATACTTCTTGTTTTTTAATTGAAAGTTTTTTAATTTGAAAGTTTTTTTAGTTATTTAATTTATAAATGAAACGCCTGTTGAAAGGCGCATAGTAAACACGCAAGTGCAAAATTACAAAATTTGTTTGAATAATTCGCACTTTGGTGTAAAAAAGTTTAATTTTTATACCGGCGGCAAGTTGCCATACGGTTTCACGCGTCCATGAGGAGTATCGCATCACGGCATTTCTCCATCAGCCACTTGGGTGTGCTCGTGGCGCCGCATATCCCCACGGAACTGATGCCCTTGAGCCACCCGGGGTCAATCTCGCCGGCACTCTCTATGAGCCGGCTGTTTGGGTTCACGCTGCGGCACTCGTTGAAAAGCACCTTGCCGTTGCTGCTCTTGCGGCCACAGACAAACAGCACGAGGTCGTGACGCTTGGCAAACGAGCTGACATTGGGCATGCGGTTGGCAACCTGCCGGCATATCGTGTCGAAACTCCTGAACTCGGCGCCGGGCGATATGTTCTCCTTTATGTACTCTATGATTCGCTGGAACTCATCGAGTGACTTTGTCGTCTGCGAGTAGAGGTAGATGTCACGGCTCATGTCGAGTTTCCGCACATCATCGAAACTCGCAATCACTATGGCGCGGTTGCGCGTCTGTCCCACGAGGCCGAGGACCTCGGCATGTCCCGGCTTCCCGAAAATCACGATCTGGGCATCCCTGTTTGCGTCATACTGCCTCTTTATCCTCCGCTGCAGCTGCAGCACCACGGGGCATGTGGCATCAATTATCTCGATGTTGTTGCGCTCCGCCAGTTCGTATGTCTCAGGCGGCTCGCCGTGGGCTCGCAGCAACACCTTGGCATCGTGCAACCGCTTCAGCTCGTCATGATTTATCGTTATCAGCCCCATCCTGCGCAGCCTCTCGCACTCCATTCCGTTATGCACTATGTCGCCGAGACAGTAGAGCCTGTTGCCGTTGGCAAGTTCCTCCTCTGCCTTCCTTATTGCAGTGGTGACTCCGAAACAGAAACCGCTGCCGCTGTCTATTTCAACCTGTAACATCGTCGTACAGTATTAGTAAACTTGAAAAGGAGTCATGCCGCCAGGTCTCATTTCTTTCGCAGCAAACCGAAATACATGTCGAGCAGGTCGCCTGCGGCTGCAAAGCTCGTTTTTTCCCCGTTCAGCACCGATTTCTCAGCATGCGCTATGCTGTCCTGCACATGCCCGTTGTTATAGAACGAGTTGCGCAGATGCTCGTTTATGGTCTCATACATCCAGTACTTCGCCTGTTCGTTGCGGCGGTAGTCGAAATAGCCGTTGTGCTTCACGAAGTCGATGTACTCGTATATCATATCCCAGATTTCCTTGATGCCAGTGCCATAGAAGCCACTGTAGCACAACACCTTCGGCAGCCATCCGCTGTCGGGCATCGGGAAGAAGTGCAGTGCGTTGCTGAAATTCCTTGCCGCCATCTTGCACTTGTCGACATTGTTTCCGTCGCACTTGTTGATCGCTATGCCGTCGGAGATCTCCATGATGCCTCGCTTTATGCCCTGCAGTTCGTCGCCAGTGCCTGCCAGCTGTATCAGCAGGAAGAAGTCTACCATCGAGTGACATGCCGTCTCGCTCTGCCCCACCCCGACGGTCTCAACGAAAATCTTGTCGTAGCCGGCGGCCTCGCAGAGTATGATGGTCTCGCGTGTCTTGCGCGCCACGCCGCCGAGCGACCCTGCCGTCGGCGAAGGGCGGATGAACGCATCGAGGTGCTGCGAGAGTTTCTCCATGCGTGTCTTGTCGCCGAGGATGCTGCCCTTGCTCCGCTCCGAGCTCGGGTCGATGGCAAGCACCGCAAGTTTCCCGCCCGTGCGCTCAAGCACATGTATGCCGAACTGGTCGATGCTCGTGCTCTTTCCCGCCCCAGGCACTCCGCTTATACCGATGCGTATCGAATTGCCGCTGTAAGGCAGGCATTTCTCTATCACTTCCTGCGCCTTCCTCTGGTGCGCAGGGTTCACGCTCTCGACGAGGGTCACGGCCTGGCTGAGTATTGTGACATCACCTTTCACTATGCCCTCAACCATCTCGCCGACAGATAGCTGGCGGCGGCGGAAGTGCCCGCGCTTGAGATAAGGGTTGACTATTGCAGGCTGCCTCACCCCGGCGTTGACCGCAAGACCCTTGTATTCTTCGTTGTTCTCCGGATGCTCCATTTATACCTATTTATATTATTATATAATATTGTTTTTTATTTCTCCACCTTGACATTCACCACAACCTTTGCGTTCTTAGGGTCGTTGGTGATCATCAGCACGCGTGGTTCGGCGCGCAGCTTCTTTATGGCCTTGGCCTCTGCCGTTATTTTCAACGTTGCTTTATCGCCCGGCTTTATCTTGCTGTCGCTCAGTTTCACACTAAGTCCGGCGGTGAACATCTGAAGCGATGATATGTCGAGTACGCTCTTGCCTGTGTTTTCGAGTGTCACGCTGCCGCTTTTCTTCTTTTTCCTGCCGAATTTCCCAAGGTCGAGCGTGGTGCTTTCCATGCGCAGGCTCGGTGCGTTGCGCATCTGTTCCTCGGTGAGCTCGTTGAATGCCGGCAGCAATACCACCGACACGTCAATCCCCTTGTCACTGCTCACCTTGTCGCCGGGCCTCATTCCGAGAAACACCGTCGTCTGCGTTAGACCGAAGTCGTGCAGTTTGTTTGAGTTCAGTGTCAGCTCTACAACACCCTGCTTGCCTGCGGGAATTGTCGTGGGCGACACGTTTGCCATGAGATAGTCAGGCAGATGCATCACCACCGGACTGACAGCCTCGCTCGCGGCGTTCATTATGTTGATGCGCTTCACTGGCATCTCCCCACGGTTCACATCATCAAACTCAACCTGGTTGACATCGGCGCGCACGTTGCCAAGTTTCTCGGCATACTCCCCCTTGTAGGATATGTCCTCCGCTGTCACGACACCTTTCACGGTGAGGAAATAAGGCTTCTCGGAAGCATTGCTATACACTGCAAACTGTTTGTTGAAATGTCCGAGTTGCCGTGCGTCGTATGTCGCTGTGATGACGAAACCCTCGCCGTCACCTATCGGCTTGCGGGGAAAACTCACAGTGGTGCAGCCGCAGTCGGGGCGCACATCGCTGATGCGCAACTGCTGCCCCTTGTTCCTTAACTGGAAGTTCACCGTGACCGGATGCTCAAACTTAACCCCTCCGCAGTCCAGCACCTGATGCACCGCAGAGATTTCCTGCGCCGTGACTCCCGTTGCGGCAATCGCCAGCATTGTTGCTATAATCAATCTCTTGTTCATAATCTGTCATTTCACTGTTATCCTCAATGCCTTTCCGCGCGCGCTGAACTCCGGCGCGTATGCGCACTGCACGCTGCATGTGCCCGTGGTGTATTCTCCGGCGCGGTCAACATAATACTCTGCCTCGACGACGTGTGTCCCTTTCACCATCCTGTCGAAGTAATAACTCGTGGTGTTGTCCTTCGGGGCGATGTAATATTCCCAGTGGTAGCCGCTCAACTGCGTCACCGGCTCGAGGCAGGCGGCGCGCTTGTCCACAAGTTGGACGAAGTCGTAGTCACGCTCGGCAACAACCGTTATGCGCACCTTGACCTTGTCGCCCACCTTCAGCGTCTGCGGATCGTTCACCTCCTTGCCGTTTTCCGTGACGACAACCTCGCGTTTCACCTTCAGCCCCGAAGAAGCGTCGGTTATGTCGGCGGCAGGCTGCATGAACTGCGCATACACCGCGCCCCACGATGTGCCAGTGGAAGTTTTCGTAACGGTGAGCGTCTGCGGTCTCTCCGCGTCAACCACGGTCTTTACATATCCCAGTCCTGCCGTTGATGCAGGCATGGCGAGCGGCTTGCCATCCACCTTGAACGTTGAGTGTTCCTGGTTCTCGAGCAGTTTCGTGTTCCCGTTCAGGAAGGCGTACACGGCATTAACGCTGTTAACCGGCGTGTCCCATGCCTGCGTGCGCTTCTCGGTGAGCAGCCAGCGGCGCATCTCGTCTATGGTCTGCGTGTCGTCCGGTGCAACAATCTGCAATGCCTCTATCACGGCCGTCTGCGTCGGTATGCGGTAGTCGCACCAGCTGTAGCCGGCGCGTGGTGTCTCGAAATAACGTCCCTTCTCCTCGTTGAACACCATGTATTCCTTCAGGCTGTTTATATATTCCGATGCCTTCTGTGCCTGTCCGTTCCTGGCGAGCACCACCGCCATAAGGGCCTTTGCGTACATGCTCTCGCTCAATCTCAACTTCTCCAGATGGTTCAGCAGGTAGTCCTGAGCATCCTTCTCCCTTGCGGTTAGTTTCCTTCCGGAAACGGCGTTGATATATGACCACTGCAGCGCGTGGTAGTCATAGATATACACGGGCTTGCCCTGCTTCTCGAGCGACTTGAACTCTTCGACTTCCCTTACCACAATCTTGCTGAGATAATCGTTTGCGAGACTCAGCATACCCTTTGTGTCTTTCTGCTCTCCGGCGAGCATGTTGAGACGTGTGAGGAACTCCATCACCTCTGCCGTCATGCACGGCGAGCCAGACATTCCCTTCCACCATGAGAACGACCCGTCGGAGTTCTGCAGCACCCTCATTCCGTCCACTGCATCCGCGAGCCTGCGCTTCATCGCGTCCTTGTCAAAGAAATTGGCAATCTGCCGCTTCATGTCACCCTCGCTCTTGGCATCCGCCACCCACGGTGTCTCGTCGAGGACAAGCGTCTTCAGTTCCTGGTTCTTCTCCAACTGCGATGCGAGCGACTGTCCGCTGCCAGTCTCCTTCTGCCACTCCTTGAACACCTCCTCTATCCTCGGCGAGCCGCTTACAAGCGACAGACCCAGCGAGTTGGCGTAGTATGCAGCCGCGAGCGACAGCGCGTTCTTATTGTTCACATCGCCGACGAACGGTATTGCCTGCACCATGAGCCACGCGGGGTTGTTGGTGTATTCCACGGTGAGACGGCCGTTGGCCACGTCTTTCCCCGACGGTATCATCTTCGCGAGGTCTATGTTGAGCGTGCCGGCATTGTTCTGGGTCACGGGCAGCGTGTTGGTGACCATCTCCTTCGACGGCAGTATCGGCAGGTAATGCTGCTCGCCGTCGCTGAACTCACCGTTCGATGCCGTGATGCGGCATACGAGCAGCGACATGTCTTGCCCGCCGAGGTCTTCCCCCGGGTCAAAACCGAACGTTGCAGAGCCAGTCTCGCCCTTAGCCACACTGAACCCGCGTCGGCTTTCCTTCACCGTTTTCTCCGTCTCCGGGTCAATCAACTGCATCGTTACGGTTCCCGACACATCCTTGTCAGACGTGTTGAATATCTTCGTGGAAATGGTTGCCCTGTCGCCCATCCTAACGAATCGCGGCATGTTCGGCTGCACCATCACATCCTTCTTGGCAACCGCCGTGGAATCGAACAGCCCGTAGTTCATGGCGGCATCGTGTGCAAGACCCGCGACACGCCATGTCGTGACGCTCTCTGGCAAGGTGAACTTCAGGCTGACATTGCCGTCAGCGTCAGTCGCGAGCGCAGGGAAGAAGAATGCCGTCTCGTTCAGGTTCTCCCGCATTTGCACCTCGCCCTTAACGCCTTTGTCATGCACTGCCTCTTCTTCAACAACGCTGTCTGCCACATTAAAATCGGCATCTTGCATAAGTGTTTCCTCTTTGGCAGAAGGCGCAATACCCCCATACCCCGTCACGACGACTTCTTGCAGCGCATCGTTTTCCATATTTATGGATTTCATCATCCCGATTCCAAGAGCACGCCCGGCAAGCATGTACTCAACACGCATTGGGAAAAACACCTCAAACAGGGAACGCGGTATCAAGCTCGTGAACATCATTTCCTTGTAATAAAGCGACTTGACATTCTTTTGCTCCACAAAGCGCATCCCTCCTACTGGCGGTAAATAAAACCGAGTATAAGGCCTGGGTTGATCCAGCTGCAAATAGAAATTGTTGTCGTAACGTTCTATCTGGTCGAGGCTGTGGTCAAACATCGTTGCCATTATCTGCGCCTTTGCCGGCTTTCCGTCCGGTGTCTTCACGCAGAGTGTCCACTCCTCCTTCTGTCCCGGTGTCAGCCTGTCGCGGAATGAGGTCCACTTCACATTGAGGTCCTTCACCGGCAAGGGTTTCCTTATATAAAATCCGTGAGTGTAGAACTCGCCGTTCTTCACCCAGGCATATTGCAGCAGCACACCTGCGCCGTACTCATCCTTGTACTCAAACTTGCGCTTTTTTATCGAGTTGTCCAGTTCCAGCGTGCCGTTCTCAAGCACCTTGTCGCCAGACATTATACTATATATAACATGCACGTCCTTGTCTGAAGAGCCGACCATGACGCTCACCGGCCTGCCGTCGCGCGGGAATGTGCCGTCGGTGACATAGAACCAGTCGGGTGTCTCATGGCACGGCACTTTGTCGTCGAGCGTGAACACCACGAACTTGCGCGTCACCTCCTCGCCAAGGCAGGTCGCCTTCATCACATGCTCCCCGGAAGCGATGGAGGAGAGGTCGAGTTCCACGGTCTCGTTGGCCTTAACCGTCCGCTCGTTCTTCCCGTCGATGGTGAATTTCACCTCTCCGTCAATGTTCTTGCCGGCGGCATTGCGCAGTGAGAACGCCACGGACTTGAGTTTGTCCTTCAGTTCAAGCTCCGGGAGGCTGAAATCGAAATAACGCTCTTTCTTGCCCAGTGGCAGCGACACCTCGCCATCGTGCGACTCGCCTGCGGCATCCGTCACCGTGGCACTGATGTTGTACTCGAACACCTCATCATGGCCAACAGGATAGGTGAGGGTGAGCCGCACGTCAAATTCCCCTTTGCCGTCTGTCACCGTCTCGCCTCTGGCCAGTTCCACCTCGTCTGCCCCGGAGCCGCGCCACCAGCCCCACCACCATGCCTTCCTGCGCGTAATGGTGTATGCCACCTTCGCGCCCTGCACCGGCACTTCGGCGTAACTCTTGGCACGTCCCTTCACCGTTATTGTCTCGTCTGCCCGGTATTGCTTGCCGTAGTCGTCGAAATCAACCTCGAAAGTTGGACGCTTGTATTCCTCCACCCTTATAAACCGGCTGCTGAAATAGTCTTTCTCGCGGATACGGTACTTTCCCGTCAGTCCAGACACAGGCAAGGTGAAGTCTGTGGAAACCATGCCGAAGCCATCAGTTTTCCCGACATATTCGCCCACGACGTCGCCGTTGGCGTTGAGCAAGTCGAGCTTTACCTTCCTGCCAACAGACGCGCCCGCATCAACGCCCTTCCTTACCTCGTATGCCAATGCCGTCACATGAACGGTCTGCCCGGGACGATATATTGCCCGGTCGGTGAAGATTGACAGATGTTTTCGTGTGCTCGGCACCCCGTCATAGTCATATTCATACAAATAGAAATCCGACACGGGGAATGCCTTGTCATTTTCAGTTGAAAGAACGACATAGTCATAATCGTCGTCATATTGCAGAATGACCTCGCCATCAGTGCCTGTCGTGAAATGCTTGAACTTCAGGGCGGTATTGTTTCCTTCATTCTCCGCCAGCCCCACTATTGCCCCCGGCACCGGCTGTCCCGACTTGGCGTCGAGCACGGCAAACCTAACCTTTTCGTTGGGCTGCGGCAATGCCACGTATGCAAGGCCAGTAACATTGAGTTGCATGTAAATTCTGTCAATGCCCTTGTCACCGGGCGCTATCTCAACGACATACACTCCCGTTGGCATACCGTCCACGGTGAGCGAATCCACGAATGTCTCGTAAGGCTGGTGTTTGCCGAAAGTCACCGCCTTTTCAAAAGCCACTGTGCTTTTGAAGTTATCGAGCAGCTTATACGCGAAGCGGTAATTTGTCGCGAACTTTTCACACTCCAAGGCATCCGCCTCAACACGATGCAGGCGTACCGTCAACCCGTCAACGTTACGCAGCGTAAACCTGACCTTGAATTTCTCATCCGGGTATGCCATACCCTTGTCCATATTGGTCCCGCACCTCGGTGCCGTCATTTCGTTGCGCATGTTCACGAGCTTGTTCACGCCATCCCAGCGGCTCCACCGGCTTATAGCATCGTTGAGGAAACCGTATTTCTCCTTGTCCTCGTCATTTTTATAACATCTGGCACGTTCTGCGGCAGCGGCCCCGCAAATGTCAAGGTCGCCATAAACGCCAATCAGCGAGTCGAGCAGTGCGGCATTGTCGCGCCCAAAGACTTTTGCATTGTCCGCATCGCCGTCAGCTGCATAATCATCGTCCGTGTCATCACCATTGCCGACTATCATTCTCAGCGCCGTTATGAACGCCGCGTTGCGGTTGCCCTGCCTCGCGTAGTAGTCATGCAGCGTCCTCATGTCGCCCGCCTCGAAACCGATTGCGCTCAGGAGGTCGTGGTTGAAGTACTTGCTGTCTGCGCCATGGTCGACAAGCGGGTCAAACTCCGACGCCTTGTGCCGCGCAAGCAGGTCTGGGTTTGCCAAGGCCTTGGCATAATACGCTTTCCACGTGTCGCTCTTCTCGCCGCCTGCGGCATCTTTCACCTTATAGACATTGCCCAGCAAGCAGTTGTAGACCGCAGCAAGAACAGGATCACTCTTGTCGGCTGCGGCAGCATGATTCACGAGTTTCTCCACCTCCGCATCAGCAGAGTCAGGGTTTATCTCCATGGATGCCCCGGCACGCATGACCTGCGCCTTCAGCAGGTTGCCGTATGACTTTTCGCGCGCCGACTTTTCTATGATCTTGTCGAGCGCGGCAATCATGGTCTGCGGCAGATCCTTCTTGCGTGCCGCCTCCACATTTTCCCACAACATCTTGTAACTTTGACCCGATACCATCATAGGGATACCAAACAATAATATTACTGTAAACAATATAACCTTTTTCATACTCAATTAAATGTTTTCAACGCATAATGCAAAGGTAATATAAAAATTGTGGAAATCAAAGCAAGTTTATAAGTTTTTTGATAAAGTTATGAAGTTTCAATAAAAACGTTTATCTTTGCATTCGGTATGACTTTGCAAAATTCATTGCCATTTATTATTAACCTTAAAAACAGAGAAGAAATGAACATTGGAGACAAGGCGCCGGAGATGCTGGGATTGGACCAGGACGGCAAGGAAATAAAACTGTCAGACTTTGCCGGGCGGAAACTCGTGCTGTATTTCTACCCCAAGGACAGCACAAGCGGCTGCACGGCGGAGGCCTGCTCGCTGCGCGACAACTACGACGAGCTGCGCCGCGAGGGCTATGAAGTTGTTGGGGTGAGCATCCAGGACGGCAAGTCGCACAAGAGATTCATCGAGAAGAACCAACTGCCATTCCCCCTCATCGCCGACACCGAGAAGGTCCTCAACGAGAAGTTCGGCGTGTGGGGCGAGAAAAGCATGTATGGCAGGAAGTACTTCGGCACGATGCGCACCACGTTCATAATAAACGAGGAGGGAATCATCGAGCGAATCTTCCTGCCCAAGGAGATAAAGACAAAGATACACGGCGAGCAGATACTGGGGAAATAACGCCCCCGGGCGCCGCACGCCTATTTCCTCAATATACCGGCATCCGGCTTGCGCAGGCTGATGCTGCGCTGTATGTCACGGTATTTCCTGCCACGCTGCAGCTTCAGCGACACGTTCACGCCGACATAGTTGCCCGCATCGCCGTTGCGGATCACCACCTCCTTGTGCAGGTAGGCACTCACCATTTCGCTGCGCAGCGTCACAGGGTGCGCGCGGAAAGGGTTGCGGCAGTATAGCGAGAGCGTGAGCGGCCCAGCCTGACAGGATGCAGACAACTGCAAGTCGGCCCCGTTGCGCCCTCGCGTCTCACCCTCCATCCACCCGAAGCCAGAGTCAAAGTATGCCGAGAGGGTCCATCTGCCGAGGTAGGCGTTCAGCGACGCCGTGCCGTTGAACGTCGTATGGCGGTGGCGGTAGTCAATGCCTTTGTTGTCGCAGAGGAACACCGCCGCGCTTGCAGATGCAGTGAGGTGCTGCGGCACGATGTCATACTGCGCGTATGCCATGCCCATCACCAGGTTGCAGTGTGGCTGGTTCAACTGCTTGTCGACGAACATGTCGTCCTCCGTGCGCGTGATGTGGTGCAGGTTGCTGTTGGGGTTGAGCTTCACATAGCCCTGCAGCATTGCCATGAGCCCTGGCCTCGTCAGCGTCATGCGCAACAGGTGCTCGATCACCCGGTGTGGCTTCAGGTCTGGGTTGCCCATGACCATCTCCATGGTGTTCCTGCGTATCGCGACATCGTTTATCATCGCTATCTGCGACATTTTCTGACTGCACTCGAAGGAGTATGCCAGCCGCAGCCCGCTGCCGAGCGGGCATGACACGTCAAGCTTCGGGCGCAGTACGAAGTGGCGGTTGCGCCATCGCCCCTGGCGGTAGTAACGTGTGCTTGCCCCCATGGCGGCGGTGTACTGCAGCCACGCGATTGTCCCGCTGACCTGCCCGAAGAGATACTGTTCCGAACTGCGGTAGAGTGCGCGTGCGCCGGCATCGCCCGTATATCTGTTGTCTGTCAGCGTCTGGCAGAAATTCATCCCCACGTCCACGTTGAACCATTTCAGCGCATTGTCATACAGCACCTCGCCCTGCACGGCCCACGTCCTGCCGTCTATGTCGTACACATACGGCGCGCCTTCGCTGTAAAACTCGTTTCCGTCACTGGCTATGTTCGTCACGGCAAAGTCTGCCGTGATGCCCTGGTGGCGGCGGAAGTCGCGCTTGAAATACATGTCGAGCGTGGCGTTACCGGTGTTCTGCCTCGAGCGTTTCACGGCTCTGCCGTCATTGTCGATCGCCCTCTCCGCGCTGCTTCTCTCCCTTCCGTGGTCGTATGACAGCCTTGCCTGCATGACAAACGCCGTGTCCGCGACAGAATATGACAGTTGGGCGGAGTGGCTGGAGTTCCTTTCCCTGTTCGCCAAGTCATACCTCGTCACCCTCTTCACATCGCCGCTTGTAAGGGTGTATTCAGCATCCTCGCTCACCCTCGAACCCCTCATGTCACCATATCCGAACGTGTATGCCACGCCGATTTCACCAGTTCCTCTGTTTAAGCGCGCGAACGCGCCATCCGAAAGGCTGCGGCACGTCAGGTCGTGCATCAAATCCGCGCCCAAGGTATATCCTCCGGTCGCCCTCTTCGTCACGAAGTTTATAACATACGCCACGTCTTCACCATAGCGAAGACCGGGGCGGTCGATGAACTCCACCCTCACCACGGCGGACATTTCGAGCGCCGAGACATCCTGCCTGGTTGCCGGCACGCCGTTTACGAACATCTTTATTCCGCCCATATTGTCAACAGAGGATATCACGCGCTGCGCGACATCTACTTTTATTCCGGGCAACGAGAGTTTCTGCAACAGCGAATAGCCATTCGGCGAACTGCCCAGTTCTTCCTCTGAGGGATATATCCAGCGCCCGTCACGCTTCTCCACCACACGGCTGCCCCTCACCGTCACCTCCCCTATCTCGCCGCCATCAACCTGGGCAGACAGGCATAGCGGTGACATGAACAACAACAAAGACAATACTGCATTCTTCATATCTTTCCTTTTTTGACGGCAAAGATATTAAGCCTGCCGCTACTTGGCGGCATAAAATCGCTGACATTTGTCTGACAATTGCCCGACGGCGGCCAGCCAGCGTCATTTCCTTTCCACGAGACGGTATGCCCTTCCGCGCAGACTTTCTATCTTCATGCCGGAATGTTTCTCCACCACCGGCTTTATGCGTCCCATAAGCGCATAGAGTGTCTCCGAGGCATCTTCCTTCCCAGGCCACAGCGCATCGCAGATGTCCGACTTTGAAAGCACGCCGCTGCCCGAGGCGAGAAACATGGCCATGAGCTGCTGCTGCATGGGCGTGAACGGTATCTCCTCCCCATTCGCATCATGGAAAATGCCTGTGTCCTCATCAAGCACAATCGAACGGGAGCCCTTTGCCGTGCCGCGCCTGCCACGGAGTTTGGCGGCTGCCACCGCCGGCACATTATTATAAACGGCGCATCCGTGGCGTGGGTAGAAACGAAAGACGCAACCGACCGCCCAAAGCATGGAAACCACGGCAAGAAAGGCGGCGGGACGCTGGTCGCTGATGCTCCACACCGCAGACGCGAGGCACTCGGCACGGTATGCCATGCGTTCGCCTTCGGCACAGCATACCACTATCCTGCTCGACTTCCGCAGTTCGGCAGTGTGTATGTTGCTGCGGAACAGTGCCAGCGTGTCCGGCGTTATCACGGTTGACCTCTGTACGGCCAACGCCACGCCGAGAGCCTCGTTCAAATCAAGTTCGGCGCGCCTGCCGGCAGCATTGTAACTGCCAACGCTCGTCGCCACGCTCGATGCCACAAGCACCGCGAACACCAATATGGAATGCCATCGTTTCATAATCAGACCGTTTTTTAATGTTATTTGCAGCAGCACCGACCAAACACAAGCAGTGCCACATCCGGCGCAAAGATACAAAATACGAAACTAACTCGCTCTAAATTGAATTTCAATTTAATATCAAGAAGTTGGGCGTTTACCTATATTAACATAGGTAACAATATGGAAACGAGCGGACTTATGCTCGTTTCTGTATTTTGCAATATACGAAGAACGCTTCAATTCGAGGGCAAAGATACGACGATTTTCTAAATATACAATTATTCACAATGAGAAATTTATGGAATTTAGAAATTTTTGCGTTAAATCTGATGCTTACCAACAATATGCATCCAAAAATAAACAGCTGTATTCGGATATAGTTTATCCGAATATCTGCCGCCATAGCGTTTTATTGCTGACGATGATTCTGACATCGGCTTTCATGTACTTTTGCAGCACAGGGGTATTTTGTCCATATGTGCTCACAGTGGCTGTAGCCATAAAATAGTTGCCATCTTCTCTATGTATGGGTTTAGCATTATGGCTTATGATGTCGCAATTATATGATGTATTGTCGTTGCCCTCTAAAGAAACATGAGCAGTTCTTGACTCATCGAAAAGATACAAATATTTGTATGGCACAAACACTTGTACTGTTCTTTGATTAATGACCTCACCAGTAGCCTCTATGGATATAGGATAAGGTGTTTTATAGAAGGCAACTGCGAGAGCAAGGACTGTTATCGTAATGACAACTGTCCCCAAGCTGACGAGACGAGGAGGAACTTTGCATATCACGTTCCTCATCTTCTCACTTCTCAACTCTATGTTATCCGATTCTCTTTCTTTCTGTTCCATATCAAAAGTATTTTAGTTTCCTAATTCCAACTGATTCTTCACAAGATTATAGTATGCTCCTCGCTTGGCGGTCAAGGACTCATGGTTGCCCACCTCAACCACCTTACCATGATCAAAGACCACGATTTGGTCGGCATTCTTCACCGTGCTTAGGCGATGAGCTACAATCACAACCGTCTTTCCCTTATAGAACTTATCCAAGTTCTCCACGATGCTTCTCTCATTGTTGGCATCGAGCGAGTTGGTCGCCTCATCAAGGAAGATATAGTCTGGATTCTTATAAACAGCCCTTGCTATCAAGATACGCTGTTTCTGTCCTTGGCTCAGTCCCACGCCATCACGTCCAATCTTGGTGTTGAACTTCAGAGGTAAAGCCATCACATAATCCTTGATGCAAGCTATCTCAGATGCTTTCAACAATCTTTCCTTGTCTATTTCGCCATCATCAACGGCTATGTTTCTTGCGATACTCTCCGAGAAGATAACACCGTCCTGCATGACAACACCACATTGTCTGCGCCACCATTTCTTGTTTAGCTTGTTGATGTCGGTGTTAACTATGTTGATTTGCCCTTCCAAGACAGGATAATAACCGAGCATCAAACGAATTAGGGTGGTTTTTCCACTGCCAGACGCACCAACAATAGCAGTTACCTTGCCTTGCGGTATATGGATGCTTACATCGTCTATGGTCTTGCACAAAGCATGTGGGTCGTACTTGAACATGATGTTATTGATGGCAATACCATCACTCTTGTCCTCGATAGAAGTTAGCAAGCCTTCCTTGCCATTCTCGTCATCCATCTGGTGAATCTCATTGATACGTTCCAAGCTAATCTTCACATCTTGCAAGGAATAGAAGAAGTTCATAAGTTGCTCCACTGGAGAGTTTAGCTGTCCGATGATGTATTGCACGGCAAGCATCATACCGAGTGTCATTTGCCCATGAATTACGGCAGTTGCAGCGACTACCGTAATGACGATGTTCTTAACCTCATTGATGAAGATACTTCCTGCCTCCTGTGCCTGCTGAAGTTTGAGCGACTTCATCTGCACGCCAAACAGATCTGCTTGCGTATCCTCCCATTCCCATCTTCTGCGCTGCTCACAATCTTGCAACTTGATTTCCTGCATGGAAGTGATGAACTCATAAGTTTTGTTGTTGTTAATGGCTTGTTGCTCAAATAACTCGTAATCAAGTACCTTCCTCCGCTTTAAAAACAAGGTCATCCATGCACCATAAAGGATGCTTCCCAACAAGAAGATGGCAAACACCAACTTATTATAGAAGAACAGCACCACCGAGAACACTACGAAGGTGAGCATGGCAAAGGTGATGTTGAGTGTCTGCTGCGTCAGGAAGTTGTTAACACGGCTATGGTCATTCATTCTCTGCATCAAGTCACCCATGAGTTTCGTGTCAAAGAAAGACATCGGCAGTTTCAAGAGTTTGATAAAGAAATCGCTCACCAATGAGATGTTGATGCGCAGAGATATGTGAAGCAACAGCCACCTGCGGATAAAGTCGATTGCTGTCCTACTGATTGTAAGCATCAACTGCCCCAATAGGATAAGCCAAACAAAGCCAATATCTTGGTTCTTGATGCCGACATCCACAATGGATTGGGTAAGGAATGGCAAGACAAGTTGCAAGAGACTTCCAACTATCAAGCCCAAGATGATTTGCCCGAAGTACTTGCGATATTTATTCACATATCCAAAAAGAAATCGGAAAGACCTCTTTCCCTTGATATTCTCTTCACCTTCCATCTGATAGGTAAAGAAAGCAGGAGTGGTGTCCAAAAACATGGCGATGCCCTTATCCTCACCATTAGATTTTGTGCTTATCCAATGCTGCTTGAACTCATCTAAGCTATAAGTTACCAATCCCTTTCCTGGGTCAGCAACATAGAATTTCTTTCCATTTTTAACCTTATATAATACAACAAAATGGTTTTGATCCCAGTGAAGGATGCTAGGCAATGGAGATTTGTCAAAAATAGAAGTCGTTGTTTTTACACAAACAGTGCGTAATCCTAAATTGTTGGCAGTCTCATTGATGCCTAACATCGAAACACCTTCTGTTGTGGCAAAACAAAGATTCGACAGGAAATCTGATGCGTATTCTCTTCCGAAATATTTACATACCATTTGCAGGCAAGCGATACCGCATTGCATCGTGTCATGTTGGTGTATAATTGGAAAATGTTTCATCGTTTACAATCTGAGACCTCTGCAAAACCTTCATTTATAGAGAAATTTCCATTTAGTTGTGTTTAGAAGCATATTCCAACGTATATATTGGTATAATTGATGCAGTCAAACGATAATTATCATCTATATTTGTGTCCAATTTTCTTTTATTTGAGAGCATTGGACACAATTATCCCTGGCGTTCGATATAAGTTGTAGGCAACAGCCTCCATAATATGCTGTGCATGTGTTTTGGCAAGTCCTACATATCTTGCCGTTCCTCCCCCAAACCATCTGTGTATGGAACCAAAAGTGCGTTCCACCCTGTACCTGATTTTACTGATAGCCACATTGATGCGTTTCTCTCTTTCTGTAATCTTATGCGCCCTTGTTCCTTTG
>ERZ1673752.1094-NODE-1094-length-40383-cov-12.442075_pt1 | contig 40383 bp, 35 predicted proteins | sample MGYA00580195_ERZ1673752 | MGnify/ENA primary metagenome ERZ1673752 (study PRJEB41218, sample SAMN15661744) | gut metagenome | host: Homo sapiens | place: Canada: London | collected 2015-08-20/2019-03-30 | study: EMG produced TPA metagenomics assembly of...
TAGCACATCTTCATCAGCTTGTCAAGAACTTTTTTCGAAGCTTTTCGATCTTTTTCTTGATCCGCTTCCAACGCGCCGCGCTCTTCAGAACGCTTTGCTATGATAACAAAAACTGATGGAAATGTCAACAAGAACTTATGTCAAATAGTGCACAAAATAGCCCGCCCCGTTTTTGTGCCATTTAGCCATAAGTGCCATGCATACCGGCATTTACCTCTCTTAATGCCCTATCACGCCAAAAACGGACGCCCTTACGGGCGTCCGTCCTTTATTAAACCCTATTAAGCTTCGTCCTCAATGAGGCCGTAGCCGCCGTCGGTTCTCTTGTACACAACTGCAAACGCGCCGTCGTTGTCTTCATCGCGGAAAGCAAAGAACGTGTGCTCCAGCAGGTTCATCTGCAGGATCGCCTCTTCGCGGGTCATCGGCTTCATGTTGAACTTCTTGGTTCTCACAAGCTCGAAGGTGCCCTCTTCGGGTTCGTCGGGTGCGAACGAGGTCTCGTCCGGCGTGCGCACAAATGCATCCTGACGCAGGCGTCTTGCGAGCCGGGTCTTGTTCTTGCGGATCTGGCGCTCGATGGTCGCCACGGCCGCATCGATGGATGCAAACATGTCGGACGTGCTTTCACTGGCGCGGAAGTAGGTGTTGGCTGCGTGAACCGTAATTTCGACGTTGTTGCGGTTCTTTTCTACGCTGAAGGTGACAAGAGCGTCGGCGTCGCTGCCGAAAAAGCGTTCAAGCTTCATGACTTTCTTTTCTGCATACTTATGAACGTTCTCAGGCAGGGTGACTTTCTTCTCGGTGTACTGGAATCTCATAGTTACCGCTCCTTTCGTGATGCCTAACTTCCAAGGGATCTCTCCCTGTGATGTTAGTATAGCACATCTTCCGTCAAATTGCAACGCCGGGCATTGTCTGCGCGCGTAAACATTGTATGAACAGACGGAAGCTCTGCCGTGCGGTCAGGAAAGCGCGTCCATGAGCGCCTGCATGCTCAGGCCGAAGTAGCGCGCGAGCGTCATGAGGTTGCGCGTGCTGATCGCCCGCTCGCGGCCAGTCATGATCCGGCGCAGGATCCCGGCGTCGATACCCGTCTGCCGCGACAGCTCCGCCGCGGTCAGCTGCCGCGTCTGCATCCACTCGGACAGGACCGGCGCAGCCTTTTCAAACGTCCGCATGCTCCGGCGCCGTCCCTTCCAGCAGCTGCCGCAGAAGCAGCTGGTAGATCGTATCGGCCTGCTGCTCGTATGCGCGGCAGAGCGTCCGCGCCTGCGACAGCGTCGGCGCCGACAGCTCCAGCTTCATAAGGCTCCCCGCCTCGTCAAACAGCCGCAGCTCCGCCGTATAATCCCCGGCTTCCTCCTTGCGGATCTTCGTTTCGATCAGACCCTTGCGCTGCATCTGGGTATTGTAGCGCTGCACCGCGCTCAGCGCGCGCTGCATCACCGGGTACGCGATGGCGTCGCAGGTGACCTCCTCATGCTCGCGGCCCTTGTCCGTGATCAGGTACGTATCGTCCGGCAGCTTCTGCAGATGCCCGCTGCGGACCATATCCGGCACGGCCACGCTGACGTCAAAGTAACTCAGCTTATCGTCCTGATAGCAAAGCTCATAGATCTTCTGCAATGTCACCGGGTAGGACAGCTTTGACATCACGAACAGGATCAGCACCTTGACGTCCAGCATATCCTGAATAAATCCATGCTGTTCCACGCTCTCACCTCACAGGAAAACATTACTGCTGTGTACACAGTATAGCAAAAAAGTCCCGGAAACTCAAGCCCTTCCCGCTCTTTGCCAACTGTGAGGAAGGATTTACCGCTTGTTTTTCTCCAGAAATGGGCGTAAAACGAAGCAGAAGGAGGTATTACCATGAAAAGAAAAATCCACGCACTACTCCTTGCGCTGCTGCTTGTTTTTTCCGCAGCGCTGACCGCGGGCGCCGCCGGTTATTCCGGCAGCTGCAAACCAGGCTATCGCCTCTGGCAGCAGATCTGCACACGCTACCCCGGCCTCTGCCAGCCGCCCGCGTCCTGCACACCCTCGCAGCCGGAGGCCCCGGAGCAGCCTTCGCAGCCCGATAAGCCGGATGTGCCGGATACGCCGTCCGAACCGGATACGCCCGCGCAGCCGGATGACGGCTCTTCCGTCCTGGCCTATGAGCAGGAGGTCGTCACGCTCGTGAACGCGGAGCGCGCGAAGTACGGGCTTTCCGCCCTGACGCTCGACGAAACGCTCTGCGGCTATGCCCGCGTGAAGTCGCAGGACATGCACGATCAGGGATACTTCTCCCACACCAGCCCGCGCTATGGCTCCCCGTTTGATATGATGCGCAGCTTCGGCGTTTCGTATCAGTATGCCGGTGAAAACATCGCCATGGGCTATTCCTCGCCCGCCGGCGTTGTGAACGCCTGGATGAACTCCGAGGGGCACCGCGCGAACATTCTTTTCGAGAACTACACCTCGATCGGCGTCGGTTACGTAGCGGACGGCGGGTACTGGACCCAGTGGTTCATCGGCTGACCAGACTGTACTTCTGTACAGATACATAGAAAAAGCCGTGATATAAATCCTTTGCCCCTGCCGTCCGGCAGGGGCCTTTTTCTGCCCGGTTTCATGCGCCGCCGGGCGCGGCGCTGCATAGAATGGAGCGGAAAGAAGGGATATTTTTGACGACTGCTTTTACGGTACTCGGCGGCGACGCGCGGCAGACGTGTCTGGTGCGCCAGCTCCGCGCGGCCGGGTATTACGTGTCCGCGTTCCGCGTCCCGGAGATTGAGGACACGTCGCCCGATCTGACCGCCTGCGTTCTTCCGGCGGACGTGATCGTCCTGCCCATGCCGGCGCTGCGCGGGCCGGACAATATCCGCGCCTCCGGCCCGGCTCTGCATCTCGGCGAAGTTCTGGATGCGGCGCTGCCGGGGACATGGCTCTGCGGCGGGATGCTCGATCTGGCCGTGACCGCCGCGCGCAGGCGCGGGCTGCGCGTGTTTGACTACGCAAAAGACGAAGCGCTTGCCCTGCAGAACGCGGAGCTGACTGCGGAGGCCGCGCTTCCCATTCTGATGGAACGCCTGCCGCGGCCACTTGCCGGGAGCCGGATCCTGATCGCGGGCTTCGGCCGCATCGGAAAGCTCCTTGCGCGGAAGCTCGCCGCCTGCGGCGCGGACATTACCGTCTCTGCGCGCAAATCCTCCGATCTCGCGCTGGCCGGGATCCTCGGCTATTCCTGCGAAAAGACCGGCCTCTGGCGCGGCGGGCTTGCCGGCTTTGACGCCATTATCAACACCGTGCCGTCCGCCGTTTTTCCTGCGGCGCGGCTGTCGGAGATCCGGCAGGACGCCGTGCTCCTCGAGCTTGCCAGTCTGCCCAGCGGCTTCTGCGAGGCCGCGCAGGAGCGCCCCGGCTATCTTGCCGCGCGCGGGCTGCCGGGCCGCTATGCGCCGGACGCGGCGGCCGCCATCATCCGTGACGCCATCTTCCGAACGCTTTCTTTGGAGGGATCTGCATGAAACCGATCACGCTGGGGCTCGCCATGTGCGGCTCCTTCTGCACGTATGCGCGCGTCCTCGACGCGTTCCGCGCGCTGGCTGACACAAACCAATATGCGCTCATCCCGATCATGTCGCAGGCCGGCTATGAGACCGACAGCCGCTTTGGCTCCGCCGACGCCTTCCGCGCGCAGCTGGAAGAGATCTGCGGGCATGAGATCATCCATACGATTGAAGCTGCCGAGCCGATCGGCCCCAAAAAGCTTCTCGACGCGCTTATTATCGCGCCCTGCACCGGCAATACGCTTGCCAAGCTCGCCGACGGGATCGCTGACGGGCCGGTCACGCTCGCGGCCAAGGCGCACCTGCGCAACGAGCGCCCTGTCATCCTCGCCGTGTCGACGAACGACGGTCTGGCCGGAAACGCAGCCAATCTCGGCGCGCTCCTGAACCGCCGGGGCTATTACTTCGTCCCCTTCGGGCAGGACAGCGCATTCAAAAAGCCGCGCTCGCTCGTCGCGGACTTTACAAAGCTGCCGGAGACCATAGGCGCCGCCCTGCGCGGCGAGCAGCTCCAGCCGATGCTGTACGCACCCGGCGTGCCGGATTGAGTCTGTAAAAAAGCTGTTCGCATTTGTTGCAGTTGTAGGGGCGGACGTCTCTGTCCGCCCGGCAGAACATGCCGATTTTACGGAAACCTGCGGCAAATTCGTAACTTCTCAAAGGGCGGACAGTGTCGTCCGCCCCTACAGGCGATCATACTTCGTAGTGTCTTATAAAAACAAACCAGCCCGGCGCGCCATCGCGGCGCGCCGGGCTTACATATAATATAGGATTTATTTTACGACGCCCTTCTGCAGGATGATATTGGCGTAAATCGCCGTCTCACCGGACTGCAGGATGCAGTAGGTCTTGCGGGCCTCGTCATAGAACGCGAAGCGCTCGACGCTGCCGAAGGCCTCCGCGCCTCTGGCGTCGTATTTGGCGACGATCTTCTTATACTCGTCCCAGATGGGCACCTCCATGCCCTTGTCCTTTTCCGCGACCTCCATGATCTGCACGGGATGCTCGACATACTCATCCAGCGGGATGACCTGCAGAATGGCATCGAGCAGCTCCGGCACACCGTGGCCGTCGGCCCGCACGAGGACGCAGTTATTGGGCTTTGCCATCGACGCGCCCGGGAAATTGCCGTCGCCGATGCAGATGCGGTCGCCGTGTCCCATTTCACACAGGACCTTCAGAAGTTCCGGGGACAGAATGGGGGGAATGTTTTTTAACATAAGTTCTTACCTCCAGTTCCCGCGCCGTCATTGACTTTGAGGCGCGGAAGAAATAATATATAGGTATATTTACACACTTACATGGAAAAAGGAGTACTGCCATGGACTACGCACAGCATCTGGCGGGGTTCGCCAATATTCTGGAGCAGAAGCGTCTCGTCACCGGTCTGGAGGGCAACGCCTCCATCATCGACCGGGAGACCGGCCTGACCTATATCACGCCCTCCGGCCGCATGAAGCTGCTCCTGCAGCCGGACGATATCGCCGTGGTGAACGCCGCCGGTGAGCAGATCGGCGGAAGCGGCCGCCGCTCGAGCGAATACTTCCTGCACGAGGCCGTCTATCAGGCGCGCCCGGACGTCAACGCCATCGTCCACTGCCACTGCCCGTATCTGACGGCCTACGCCATCCGGTATGAGGATTTCGTCGTGCCGGAAAACTGCTCACTGCACGTCGTCTTCCAGCGGTTCGTCTGCCTGCCCTACGGCAAAAACGGCACGCATGAGATCCACCGCGGCATCGACAAGGCGCTCGAGCACAGCCCGATCTGCCTGCTGGGCGGCCACGGCGTCGTCTGCGTGGCCGCGAACATGGAAAGCTGCATTGGCCTGCTGGAAGCGGCCGAGGGCTTTGCCAAAACGCTGTTCTTAGCCAACCATCACTGATTTTTTCCGATCCGCGCGCAGGGATTCTGCCCTGCGCGCGTTTTTCTTAAGCTCTGGTGTGGAACGCTTCCTTGAGGCTGGGATAGAGCATGGCGTAGCGCTTTTTCGTCAGCGCATAGACCGCCTGCGTCTCAGGATCCGGCTCCACGTCGCCGCTGGTCGAAATATGGCTGCACGCCTCCTTCAGATCATGGAACAGGCCGATGCCGACACCCGCGGCTGCCGCCGCGCCGAGGCTCGTGGCGCTGTCCGAGAATGTGGACACGTCGTGAAGGGTCACATTGCAGACGTCAGCCAGAATCTGCTTCCACAGGCGCGACTTTGCGCCGCCGCCGATGATGCGCAGCTCGCGGATCTCCTGCTTTTCCCGCATGACGTCCAGGATCTGACTCAGCCCGCAGGCTGTGCCCTCCAGAACGGCGCGCAGGAAATGCTCCCTCTTGTGGGTCGTATCCATGCCGAAGAACACGCCCTGCGCCTGCGCGTCAAACACCGGCGAGCGCTCGCCCTCGAGATACGGCAGATAGATCAGTCCGCCCGCACCGGCAGGCGCGCAGGCCGCCGCGGAATCGAACGCGCGCGCAGAGGCAACGTCAAATACCTCCTGCGCCCATGTCACCGACCGGCCCGCGCACTGCTCCGTGCCAAACACGTTGCAGCCGTTGCCGTCGAGCGTGCAGATGTGGAAGACCCGGTGCTGCGGGTCGATGAACGGCTTGTCGATCATACCGGCGATCCACGCCGTCGTGCCAAGACTGAGATAGAAATCCCCGCACGCCGCGACGCCCGCGCCGACATTCGAGCAGGCGCCGTCGCCGCCGCCGACCGATACCGGGATCCCGGCCCGCAGGCCGAGGCAGCCCGCCGCCTCCTCCGACAGACGTCCTGCGATCTCGCAGCTGGCGTGGATCTCCGGGAATTTCTCCATGTCCACGCCGACGTTTTGGAACATCTCCGCGTCATACTGCTTCGTCTGCAGGTTCATGAGCAGACCGTGAGACGCGTCGGAATAGTCCGTTGTGTCCATCTTCCCCGTCAGCCGGTAGACCAGATAGTCCTTGGACTGCAGGATGCGCGCGGTGCGCGCATAGATCTCCGGCTCGTTTTCCTTCAGCCAGAGCGCCTTGCAGAGCGTGGACGCGGGCGAAAGGACGTTGCCGCAGATCTGGTAGAAATAGTCGCGGCCGAACTTTGCGCGCAGGCCGTTGGAAATGGACAGCGCGCGCGTATCCGCGTGGATCATGGCCGGGCGCAGCGTCTGGCCGTCGCGGTCCATCGGCAGGCAGCCGAGCATATGTCCGGAAATGCCGATGGCGTCCACGCGCTTGACGTACTCCGGCGCAAGCTCGCGCAGCATCATCATCGCGCGCACGGCGCTCATCCACCAGTCGGCCGCTTCCTGCTCGCAGCCGCCGTCCGGATAGCGGTGCGTGGGATAGGTGGTGGTCACGTTCCGGATCACGTTCAGGTTCTCGTCGACCAGCGACGCCTTGAGGCCGCTGGTGCCGATGTCAAATGCCAACAATGTACTGTGCAACTTGAATCACTCCAAATATTGTATAGGACGAGGGTCAGCCCGCGCAGCCAGGGCGCGCGGCTCCCTGTTTTATTGTACAATACCGGCCGGAAAATGCAAAGGACTTTTTGCTCAGTTCGCCCAAAAAAGAGCGGATTTTCCCGCCGCGCCGGCGGCACAAAAAGGCGGGCTTGCGCCCGCCTTTTTTGTCAGATCGAGATTCAGCGAATGTTGCGGTACATCGGGCCGTAGGCGGCGCAGGCACGGTAGTCCTGACCTTCCTTGTCCATGCCGAAGGCGTTCCACGCGGCCGGACGGAAGACGTCCTTGTCAGGAACGTTGTGCATGCAGACCGGGATACGGAGCATCGAGCAGAGCGTGATGAGATCCGCGCCGACATGACCGTAGGAGATCGCGCCGTGGTTTGCGCCCCAGTTGTTCATGACTGCATATGCATCCTCAAACGGGCTGCCGGGCTTGCCGTCGCAGCGCGGCGTGAACCAGGTGCACGGCCACGTGGGGTTCGTGCGCTCCATGAGCGTGTCGGTGACTTCCTCAGGCAGCTTCACAGTCCAGCCCTCGGCGATCTGCAGCACGGGGCCAAGACCCTTGACAAGGTTCAGACGGATCATGGTGACCGGCATTTCCGCACGGGTCACGAAGTGGCTGGAGAAGCCGCCGCCGCGGAAGTTGTCGAAACCGGCCTCGCACCAGACGGTCGCGTCGGTCATCTTCTTGATGTCCTCGTCGGTGACCTCCCACCACTTCTTCATGACAGCGTTGCCATTCTCGTCTCTGCATTCGCCGCAGGCGTCGAGGCAGGCCGCGCCGGAGTTCAGCAGATGGATGATACCGCCGTTCTCCTTCGCCTTGCCCTCGAGATCATAGCCGGTGGCGCGCTTGGTGGATTCCGGCGACCAGAAGGTACGCACGTCAGCGAAGATCTGGGCACGGTTGGTCAGCAGCTCCATGAAGAGCATGCCAAGGCCGTTGAGAACGTCGTTTTCGGTCGCGAAGACCATCGGCTCCTTCGGGCCTTCAAAGTCGAACGAGGAGTTGAGAACTGCCTCGGGATAGTCGCAGTTGGGCCAATGGTCGGTCCACTGACGCTGGCCCTGGAAGCCGGCGGCAATGGCGTTGTGGCCAACGGTCTCTTCGACAAACTCTGCCGGGAGATTCTTGTTGCCCTGCATCAGATCGCGGATGATGCAGTACATCTTGATGGTGAACTCCCACTGCTTTTCCTTCTGCTCGGGCGTAAACTTGATCTTGCGGGTCTCGCCGAGGAACTCGACGGATTCGGGGTTGTCGTCGCGGCCTTCCTTGCAGTGCTCCTTCGTCCAGGCCAGCGCACGGGCGACCTGCTCGTGGTCGTAAATGCCCTCTTCCATGCGGCGGAGGATCTCGACCTCGTCAACGGATTCGACGCGCAGGCCCAGATATTCCTCCATGAACTGCTGGTCGATGATGGAGCCGCCGATGCCCATGCACATCGAGCCGATCTGCAGATAGCTCTTGCCGCGCATGGTCGCTGCCGCCACTGCGGCACGGCCGAAGCGAAGGAGTTTTTCCTTCACGTCGTCGGTGATCTCGGTGACCTCGTCACGCTCCTGCACCTCACGGCCGTAGATGCCGAAGGCGGGCAGACCCTTCTGTGCGTGGGTCGCCAGAACGGAGGCCAGATACACAGCGCCCGGACGCTCGGTGCCGTTGAAGCCCCAGACGCCCTTGATGGTCATGGGATCCATGTCCATGGTCTCGGAGCCGTAGCACCAGCAGGGCGTGACGGACAGCGTGATGGCAACGCCCTCGCGCTTGAACTTCTCCGCGCAGGCGGCGGATTCCGGCACGCGGCCGATGGAGGTGTCCGCGATGACGACCTTGACATGCTCGCCGTTGGAATAGTACAGGTTTTCCTCGTACAGCTTCTTTGCGGCCTGGGCCATGGCCATGACCTGATCCTCAAGACCCTCGCGCAGCTGCATGGGGCCGCGGCGGCCGTCGACGATGGGACGGATGCCGATCACGGGGTATTCGCCGATGTAACGATTCTTTGCCATACAATAAGCTCCTTTACATTGAATGTTCTATACTTGCTTCAGCCCTTGCGCCATTGCGCGCGGGCAGGTCTGACGTTGTTGTGATCCGGGCCTTCAGCCGCAGCAGGCGTCCCGGCGACCGGTCTCCGGACAATCGGGCAATGAGCAGCTCTGCCGCGCGCCGGGCGATCTCCGACGTCGGCTGCTCCACGATCTCGAGCCGCGGCGAGAGGATAGAAAACAGCTCGACATTGTCGTAGCCGATAAAATCCAGATCCTCCGGCAGGCGAACGCCGCGCTCGTGCGCGGCCATGAGCGCGCCGATGGTCATATCGTAGTTGGTCACGAACATTGCCGTCGGCGGCTGCGGCAGCTCGAGCAGCGCGCCGAACAGGCGCGAGCCAGATTCCAGATCATAGTTCCCCGCGGCGATGAGCGATTCGTCCACCGGCAGGCAGTAATCCTCCAGCACGCGGCGGTAGCCGATGGCGCGCTCGCGCGCGGTGGAGATGCTCTGCGGGCCGGCGATCAGGCCGATCCGGCGGTGGCCGCGGCCGATCAGATGCTCGACGCCCACATAGACGGCGTTGAGATTGTCGACCACGACGGTGTCGCAGTCCGCGCCGTCCATCGTGCGGTCAAGCAGGATGACGGGCGTCTGGCCGACGCGCGCGCGGACCTCGGAAAAATCCGTCGCCTGCGGCACGTAGACGATCCCGTCCACATGGTAGCGCGCGAGAAATTCCAGCTTGGCCAGCTCCTGCGCGCGGTCAAAATCGTAGCTGCAGATGAAGCATTCATACCCGCTTTGCCGCAGAAGCGGCTCCATCTCGGTGACGACGCGGCCGAAAAACGGGCTGGAGAGCGTCGGCAGCAGAACGCCGATGGTCATGGAGCGGTTCGCCTTGAGGCTGCGCGCAAGCACGTTGACGGAATAGTCCAGCTCGCGCACCGCGGCGTCGATCGCCGCGCGGTTCTCTTCCCGGACGTTGCCGCCGTTGAGATATTTTGAAATTGTCGACAGGGACAGCCCCGTCCGCTTCGCAACATCCTTGATCGTAGCCATATCTGCTCCTGCGCATAACGTTTCGTTCCATCCTCATTGTACCCCACCCCTTTTCTCCGCGTCAAGCGGCAAAGCGATCAAAGATTTTTCGTTTTTTTATACAGTTTGCCGAATCCGCCTCCGCGTTTTGTGATCCTATCTGTCTTGTTTTTCTATCCTCAAAAACGAAACGTTTCGCCATTGTGCAACATTTCTCACGCCTACCACATGCGAAACGTCATGCATCAAAACCTCGTAGAGTTTGCGCCCGCAGGCGCAAAACAATGCAGTCCCTTATCCCAAAAGCCTTGCTTTTGTATAAAAGCCGTGCCGCCCGAAGGCGGCACGGCAAAAGGGGTCGCTGATCAAATTGGAGGATTTGATTAGTCGTAAACCAGCATTGCGATCATTTCGTCGTCGATGTTGGAAGCATCGTACCACTGTGCGCCGGTGTCGACGTCAGCAACAGCCTCGCCGTTGGCAGCTGCGACGGCCAGAGCAACAGCCTGATAGCCGATCTGGTACGGATCCTGCGTGACGGAGCCGTAGAACCAGCCCTGACGGACAGCGTTCTTCTGGGCTGCGCCTGCGTCGAAGCCGGCGACGACCAGACCTGCGTACTTGCCGCCCTCAGCGAGATCCTCGCCGTCGGAAACAGCAGCCAGGAAGCCGGTGACAGCGCCTTCGTTGGAGCAGAAGATCGCAACGGGGTTCATGCCCAGCAGGGAGTTGGCAGTGGTCTGGACAGCGGTAGCCTCGGTGGTAGCGGAGATGGCGACCTCAATGATGATGGCGGGAGCGTCGACCTTCTTTTCCCACTTGGCGTGGCCTTCGATGGAGACCTTGCCGGGCTGATAGGTCTCGGCGATCTTGGCCATCTCATTGACGAAGCCGGTGGTGCGGCCGGTGACGGAGGCGGAGACAGCGTCCTGAGACAGGCAGCCGATGATGACGGGGTTGTCGGAGGTCGCGTTCTTCATGGCCTCGACGACGGTCTCGTTCTCATTGAACTTGTCGGCAGCGATAGCAGCCGCGTTCTCGTTGTTGGTGCAGGCGGTCGCCTTGACAGCGCCGGTGGTGTCGCCGGGAACGCCGGAGTCAAAGCCGATGACGGGGATGTTCTTCTCTGCGCACTCTTCGAGGATCTCAGTGACAGCGTCGGTGGACAGGGCAGCCAGAGCCATGGCCTTCGGGTTCTTGGCAAGCTCGTTCTTGACCATGTTGACCTGCGCGTCGATCTCGGTCTCGGAAGCGGGGCCGTCGAAGTAGATATCGACGTTCAGATCAGCGGCAGCTGCGGCGGAGCCGGCTGCGACTGCCTGCCAGAACTGGTGCTGGAAGCCCTTCGCCATGACGGGGATGTACATCTTTTCGCCGGAGGTCTCATCGGCGGCAGGGGTCTCGTCCTGTGCGGGTTCGGTGGTGTCAGCGGTGTTGTCAGTCGTTGCGGGGGTATCGGTCTCGGCGGGAGCCGGGGTCTCGGTCTTGGCGGCGCAGGCTGCCAGAGCGAAAACCATGACCAGTGCCAGAAGCAGAGCGATCAGTTTTTTCATTTGATAATTTCCTCCTAATAATTTTTATCAAACACGCCTTGCGTGCAGGATACGGGGTTTGTGGGCCTTTAGCCCTTCTTGACGCGGTTGGCTGCCTTCGTTCTTGCGATGTCGAGCAGGACTGCGCCGATGACGACCACGCCGGTGAGGAACGTCTGCCACGGAGCCTGCAAGCCGCAGGAGGACAGGCCGTTTTTCAGGACCGACATGATGAACACGCCGATGAGCGTGCCGACCATCGTGCCGGAGCCGCCGGACATGGACGTGCCGCCGATGATGACGCCGGTGATGCCGTTCATTTCCTGACCGTTGCCGGTGCCCGGGGTGATGGTGGTGTAGGCCGCGGCATAGAACAGGCCGGACATGCCGATGAAGAAGCCGGAGAGCGTGTAGACGGCGACCTTCCAGTTATCGACGTTGATACCGGACAGTCTTGTCGCTTCCTCGTTCGAGCCGATGGCGTAGACATAGCGGCCGAACTTCGTCTTGTGCAGGATGAGCATTGCGATGATGAAGAAGCCGACCAGCCAGAACGCACCGACCGGGAAGCCCTTGATGCCGAACAGCTCCGCGCGGATGAAGACCTTCTTGAACCAGCCGCCGACCTCTGCGGTCGCGGTCGGCCAGGTCTGGGACTGGACCTTGGTGATGATGGAGCCGAAGCCCATGGACATCATCTGGGTGCCGAGCGTTGCGATGAAGGGGGGCAGCTTCAGCTTGGCGACCAGGACGCCGTTGACAAAGCCGAACGCGATGCCGACGAACAGCGTCAGCGCGATGGCAAGGATCAGCGGCCAGCCCTGCTTGAACACGTAGCCACCCAGCAGCGCCGCGCACATCATGACCGTGCCGAGCGACAGGTCGATGCCGCCGGTGATGATGATGAACGTCACGCCGAAGGCCATGAAGCCGATGTAATAGCTCGATTCGAGAATGTTCTTGACCATGTCCAGAGACAGGAAGTTGTTGCCGAAGATCGAGAAGACGATGTACAGGATGACCAGCGCGGCCGGCGCCAGCAGCTTCTGCAGATCCAGTTTCTTTGTTCCAAGTTTCTCCATAGTTTAAGCCCTCACTTCTCTCTTGGTTGCGAATGTCATGATGGATTCCTGCGTTGCTTCGGAAATGTCAAGCTCGCCTGTGACGCGTCCCTCGCACATGACGATCACGCGGTCGGACAGACGCAGCAGCTCCGGCATATCCGAGGAGATCATGATGATGGATTTGCCCTCCTCCGCGAGCTGGGTCATGAGCTTGTAAATTTCGCTCTTCGCGCCGACGTCGATGCCGCGGGTCGGCTCGTCGAAGATCAGCACGTCACAGTCGCGCAGCAGCCACTTGGAGATAACGACCTTCTGCTGGTTGCCGCCCGAGAGACTGCCGACACGCGCGTGGGTCGTGGGCGTCTTTGTGCGGATCTTTTCCACATAGTCCTGCGCGTGGCGGTCCGCCTTTTTATCGTTGACGAACGCACCTTTGAACAGCTGCTCAAGGCTGGGCAGGACCGTGTTGTCCGTCACGGACAGGCCCAGGCACAGGCCATAGCGCTTGCGGTCCTCGGAGAGATAGCCGATGCCGTGATGAACGGCGTCTTTCGGGCTGCGGATCTTCACCTCCGCGCCGTTCACGCGGATCGTGCCGGAGTCCATCGGGTCTGCGCCGCAGATAAGGCGCATCGTCTCGGTGCGGCCCGCGCCGACAAGACCGGCAAAGCCCAGGACCTCGCCCTTGTGCAGCCGGAACGAAACGTCCTTGACGTCCAGCGAATTGAGGTGCTCCGCTTCCAGCACGACCGGTGCGTCCGGCGGGCACATGGACTTGGTTTTCGGTTCTTCATAGATGGTGCGTCCGACCATGAGGCGGATGACCTCGGAAATTTCCGCGGTGGGCGTGTCGAGCGTCGCCACATACTGACCGTCGCGCATGACGGTGATGCGGTCGGTGATGCGCTTGAGCTCATCCATGCGGTGAGAGATGTAAATAATGCCGACGCCGGTCTTCTTGAGCTGGCGGATGAAGAGGAACAGATCGTCGATCTCCGTATCCGTCAGAACGGCGGAAGGCTCGTCGAGGATCAGCAGGCGGGTATTGTCGTGGGACAGCGCCTTCGTGATCTCCACCATCTGCTGCTTTGCGACCGAGAGCGTCTTGACCGTCGCCTTCGGGTCCAGCTCAAGGTGCAGCTTGTCAAACAGCGCCTGCGTCAGGGCGTTCTGCTTCGCCTTGTCGACGAACAGCCCCTTCATCGGCTCGCGGCCAATAAAAATATTTTCCGCAACCGTCAGATGCTGCATCAGATTCAGTTCCTGATGCACGATGCAGATGCCGAGCGCCTGCGCGTCGCGCGGGCCGTGCAGATGCACCTGCTCGCCGAAAAACTCGATCGTACCGCCGTCGCTCGGATAGATGCCGGTCAAAACCTTCATGAGCGTCGACTTGCCTGCGCCGTTTTCACCGACAAGCGCCATGACCTCCCCTTCGCGTACCTCGAGCTGGGCGTTGTCCAGCGCGTGTACCCCCGGGAAGTATTTCTGAATGCCGGTCATTCTGAGAATCGTTTCGGCCATCTTCTTCGCATTCCCCTTTCTTCTGCCGCACGGCGCCACATCAGGGAACCGGCGGCCGCGCCCCTCGCTTTATGCTTCCATTGTAACAGCCGTTTTTCGGAAGGAGCATGAAAATTGTCCACAAAAAGGTGAAAATTGTGCGTGGAGATTGTACAATTTTTTCTCTTCCCTGTTGTATTCTCCGCCGGATGGACAAAGCTGCATAAAAGATCCGCAGCGCGCGGATTTTTTGCGCTCTGCGGATCTTTATCTTCTCTGGTTACGATTCTCCCGTCAGCGGGAACAGGAGCTTCTGATTTTCCTGCGTGTACATACTTTCGCGCGTGATGAGGACGCACGGAACTTCAACAAAGTCCTCGCTCTTCTCGCCGGATGCGACCCCGACCGCCTGCTGCACGGCGATATAGCCCATGTTGAACGGCCGCTGGGTCACGATGGCCTGAATGATGTTCTGCTCAAGAAATGCGATCTGCCGCTGGGAATTGTCGCAGCCGACGACGAAGACCTTGCCGCCCATGCCAAGCTCGACCAGCGCGTTGGCCGCGCCGACGTTGCAGACCTCGTTCGTGCAGACAAAGCCGCTGATGTCCGGCTCCTGCTCCAGAAGCTCCTGCGTGAGCGCCCGCGCGCGGTCAATACTGTTGTCGCAGCAGAAGCTGCCGAGGATCTCGATATTCCCGGCCTTCGTCAGCGCGTCGATGACGCCGCGCGTGCGGTCGATGCCGGTCGTGGTCGTCAGCATGTGCTGGATCACGGCGACCTTGCCGCCCTCCGGCAGATAGGACGCCATCTGCTGTCCCATTTCCAGCCCCATTTCGTAGTTATCGCTGCCGACATAGCACGCGCGCCCTTCGGCGTTGACGTCCGTATCGACGGCCACGACGCTGATCCCGGCAGCGATCGCTTCCTCCGTCGCTTCGGCGCAGCGGTCATAGTCCGCGGCGGACAGGATCATGACGTCCGGCTTTTCCGCCACGGTCTGCCGGATCAGCTCGATCTGCGTGTCGATCGCGGTCTCGGTCGGGGACGTCAGGACCTTCAGCTTTACGTTATATTCCTCCGCCGCCCGCTCGACACCCGACAGGAGCATGCCCCAGAACTCCGCGACGTCCGTCTCCGTCTTGAGGACCAGCGTCACGCGCAGCTGCCGCTGCTGCCCCGCGCAGCCGGACAGGCCCGCGAGCAGCAGGCACGCCGCCAACAAAGCCGCCAGCCATTTACGTCTCCGCATGGTTCTCCTCCTTTTCCCGGACGATCGGCAGAACCAGCATCACCATGGTCCGCCTGCCCGGCGTGGAATAGTATTTCATCGCCGCATCCGGGCCAAAGAACAGCTGCAGCCGCTCATTGACGTTATAGACGCCGAGCTTGCTGCTCTCGCCGTCCGCTTCCTTCTTTTCCAGAACCGTCTCCAGCTGCTCCTGCGTCATGCCGACGCCGTCGTCCTCCACGGTGATGAGGAGCCGGTCTTCTTCCAGCAGCGACTCGATGCGCACCGTCCCGCCGCCCTGCTTGAGCTTGATGCCGTGATAGATCGCGTTTTCCACCAGCGGCTGCAGAACGAGCTTCGGCAGCAGGCAGCCGCCCGTCTGCGGATCCATGTCGATCGCGTACTGCAGCTTTTCGTTGTAGCGCATCTTCTGGATCGTCAGATAACTGCGCACGTGCGCAAGCTCCTTTTCGAGCGTATTGGTGTCGGAGCCGTCGCCGATCGACGAGCGCAGCAGCTGCGCCAGTGCGCTCGTCATCTCCACGACCTCTTCATTGCGTCCGGCATGGCTCATCCAGATGATCGAATCGAGCGTGTTATAGAGAAAATGCGGCTGGATCTGCGCCTGCAGCGCCTTCCATTCGCTCTTGCGCTTCTGCTCCTCGATGCGCAGCCGCTCGTCCATCAGCTCCGCCGTCTTGGCGATCATGTGGTTGAAGCTGTCCGAGAGCTGTCCAAGCTCCGTGCGCGACGAGACGTGGCAGCGCACGTGCAGATCTCCGTCCTCCACGCACTGCATGGTCTGCGTCAGCTTGCGGATCGGCTCCGCGACCGAGGCGGACAGCTGCACGGAAAACAGAAGGGCAAATATCAGCGCCAGCGCGGCGATCCAGAGATAGGTCTTGTAGATCCGGTCCTGACCGCGCAGCAGCTCCTGCGTGTAGGCCGCGCCCACCGCCGTCCAGCCCGTCGCCTCCGACTCACATGCGACATAGAGCCTGCGCGCCGCACCCTTGCCGGAGAGGATCCGGCCGTTTTCCGCAGCCAGAATCTCTTCCACATTTTCCTGCTTCAATCCCGCGTAAATGAGGTCCTGCTGCGGGTGCCAGAGGATGCCGCCGCTCTGGTCGATGAGATAAATATAGCCGCGGTTGCCCAGATCCACGGCGGCGCACAGCCGGTCGATGATCTGGTAATTGAGGTCGACCAGCAGCACGCCCTGCACGCGCCCCGCCCGGTCGAGCACCGCACGGGAGATGGATACGACCCAGTTATACTGGCCCGCGATCAGATTTTCCACGCGGGACGAAGAGACCTGCACCTCCCTCGGGTGCGCCAGCGCGCCGGTGTACCACGCGGCCTGCTGATAGCCGGAATCGGTATTGAGCTGCGCGTCTGCAGACCCGAACAGCGCGCCGCCCGACTGCGGGATGAGCGCAATGGCCGTGATCTCCGAACGGATCTTCTGCGCGGCAGCGAGCTGCTGCTGGGCGGACGCGCAGATGGCGTCGGTCAGCATGTGCTCGTTCGCAGCCGTCAGGTAGGCCGAGACCACGTTGTTGTCCACGATAAAGTCGGAGATATCCTTCATATACTCGACATACATGTCAATCTCCGCGTTGACGCGCAGGATGAGCTGGCCGGTATAGTCGGTCGCATTTTCGAGCAGTTCATTGGTCGAAGCGCTGATCGACACATACGTCATGGCCGCCGTGATGACGAGGATCAGCAGCATGAAGAGCGCCACGATGCGCGTACCGATCGAGTGGCAGGAGAACAGCTTTCCGGTCTTCATCCTGTCGCCTCCCGGTACTGCTTCGGCGTCATGCCCTCGCGCCGCCGGAAGGTCAGCGAGAAATAATGCGGGTCGGCAAAGCCGATGCGCTCGGCGATCTCATAGGTGCACAGGCCGGTCTCGCGCAGGAGCTCCTTGGCCTTCTCCATGCGCAGATTCGTCAGATATTCCACGAATGACTGGCCGGTCTTCTCCTTGAAGACCGTAGAAAAATAGCTCCGGCTGACACCCAGATGCTCCAGAACATCCGGCAGCTTCAGATCGCTGTCGGCATAATGCTCGCTGACGTATTCCACGGCCATCCGGCCGCAGCGCGCTGCAGGCGTGTCGTTCTGCTGCGACTGGCACTGCAGGATATACCCCTCCAGCCGCTCCACGGACAGCCGCACCTCCTCCAGCGAGCACCCCGCCTGCGGCAGGAGCATCTCCGGTGCGCGGCGCAGCTGCTCGCGCGTCAGGTGGGACGCCATCAGGATCTGCAGGCGCTGCAAAACCGGGCGGCATTCATCCAGGTGCACGCGCCTGCGGCGTATGCAGGTAAAGAGCGTCCCCGTCAGCTCCAGCGCGCGGTTCGCCGCGCCGGACTGCAGGGCGGACGCGATCATCGCCGCCGTCGGGCAGTCGTCGGTCTGCAAGGAGCCGGAGGCCTTGCGCAGCTCCGGGTCAAATAACAGCGTCTGCCCGGACGAGAACGCATAGCCCAGCGCATGCTGCGCCTCCTGCGCGGACTGCCGCAGGCCGTCCGGCCCGCTGTATGCCCCGCCGATCCCGACCGGGACGGCGTGCTTTTCCAGCTGCGCGCACAGCTGCCGCGCACCGGCCGCCGTCCGCGCCATAAGCTCCGCCGTATCCTCGCCGCTCACGATGAGCATCGCGTGCGCATCCTCCAGCACGCGGAACTGCGCGGGCATGCACAGCTGCGTCACATCCTGCCCGTCCAGCGTGATCTGCCCCTCCGGCAGCGCCGCGAGCACCACGGCGTGCATCCCGCCGCCAAACTCCACTCCGGCCTCCTGCATCGCGCCGCTCAGCTCCTGCGGCAGCTCCGGCTGCAGAAGGCTCTGGAAAAACCGGTCCTTCAGCACCTCACCGGCCACGGCGGCGCGGCTGTAGACGCCCTGCCGCTCCCGCTTTTCCGACAGCTCCGCGGCCAGCCCCTGCAGCAGCTGGTCAAATTCCCGCGGGCTGACCGGCTTGAGAAGATAGTCGTGCACGTGATACCGGATGGCCTTCTGCGCGTAGGAAAACTCGCTGAAGCCCGTCAGGACGACGACGATGGTCTCCGGCAGCGTCTCATAGATATGCTGCGCCAGCTCCAGTCCATCCACGAACGGCATGCAGATATCCGTGATCACGACGTCCGGCCGCAGCGTTTCCAGCTGCTCCAGCGCCTGCTGTCCGTTCTCGAACACATGCGGCGCGGCAAAACCAAACCGGCCCCAATCAGTATTCTGCGCCATGGATTCGCGGACGAGCATTTCGTCCTCCACCAGCATGATCTGGTACATCCGGCATGCCTCCTTTTTGTTCTTTGTTGTCAGTGTACAATACCGGCTTCAAAATTGCAACCAAATTGAGCATTTTGCCAATTTTGCATTTCCGTACCGTTCCGAACATTTTTCGATATTATCAAATATATGATGTTGCTGAAAGTCGTTCGCCGTGATATAGTAGCAGTATCAATCTGTCAGGAGGTATCCCCATGGCTGAATCCGAAGGAAAAACCATACACTCTGTCGCAAAAGCGATCCGGCTGCTGGATCTTCTGACCGCCAGCGGGCAGCCTGCGTCCCTGACGGAGCTGTACCAGAAGACCGGCTGGCCCAAGAGCACCATCCACGGTCTTCTGTCCACCATGCGCGAGTCCGGTCTCATCGAGCAGACGGCCAACGGCCGCTACTGGCTCGGCATCCATCTGTTTGAATACGGCTGCGCCGTCTCAAATTCGTGGGACATCGGCACGATCGCCCGGCCGCACATGCAGGCCATCTGCAATGAGCTTGGCGAGAGCGTCTTCCTGTCCGTCTTTGACCGCGCCTCGGTCGTGACGCTCGCGGAGGAGGAATCCCGCGCGAGCCTGCGCGTCGTGTCCGAAGTCGGCGCGCGCCTGCCGGTCCACTGCACCTCGCAGGGCAAGCTCTTCCTCGCGAATATCTCCCCCGCCGAATGCCGCCGCATCCTGACGCATACGGAGCTGAAGGCCTTCACGCCGCACACCCTCACCACACCCGAGCAGTTCACGCCGGAGCTCAGCCGCATCCGCGATCAGGGCTACGCCGTTGAAAACGGCGAATACAAGGTCGGCCTGCGCTCCGTCTCCGCGCCGGTCTATGACGTCACGGGCGAGGTGCGCTACGCCATCGGCTGCGTCGGCATGTTCCGGCAGGTGCAGTCCGACGAATTTCTCCACGCCATCCGCCTCGTCTGCGCCGCCGGCGAAGCCATCTCCCGCTCCATTGGGTATCGCGGGTAGCGTCGGAATCAGAGCTTGCGAAACGAATCCTTGCGGAGCAAGGCTTCTTATTCTGACGCTCTGTTCCTCCTTGTTCCATGCAGACCGCTTCGCTGGGTCTGCATGGAAGCCTGTTGGCGCAGGCTCTTTTGCATACAAAACCGCGGAGCGCCGACGGCGCTCCGCGGTTCTCTTTATTCTGCCGGACGTCTTGCGCCCGGGTCCAAGGCTTTGCCGCAGTGCGGGCAGGTCTCGCCGTCGCCGCGGCCGAGATGCTTGCCGCAGTAAGGGCAGCGCCACAGCGCCGCGTAGGCGACCGCGTAGCCTGCGGCAAACGCCGCGGCCAGAAGAAAATACACAGGCTTTGACAGTCCGCCGCCGATCAGCAAGCAGGCCACTGTCAGGGAAAGCAGCACAAACAGAAGAATTTTCACCGATTTCAGATGCATTCCGAACGCCTCCTTTTTCCGTCTTGCATCCGTTCATACAATGGTTGGCTTTCTGTTTATAGTATAGCACATTGCACCGGAACCGTACATATTTTTTGAAAATTTTTATGCACTCTGCTCTATTTCTCCTGCGCATCGATGCGCTCCTTGAGGTCGTTGAGGTAGACCCAGCGCTCCATCTTCTCATCCAGCTGCGCGCTCAGGCGCTCCTGCTCGTCCGTCAGCTCCTGCAGCCGGACATAATCACTGCCGCAGGCTGCCTGCGCCTCGCGGCATGTCTCGAGCTGCTGCTCCAGCGCGGCGATCTCCTCGTCGATGGTCTCAAATTCCCGCTGCTCCTTGTAGGAAAATTTCAGCTTCTTCTCCCGCGGCCGCTCCGGCTGCGGTTTTTTGGCTTCTTCCGACTTTTTTGCATCCTCCGGCGCGCGCTTGCGCATCCAGTCGGACCAGTTGCCGGTAAAGATCCCGACCGGCCCGCCGCCGCGCACCTCAAAGATCGTATCCGCCATCTTGTCAAGGAAGAACCGGTCGTGCGAGACGGCAATGATCGGCCCCGGGAAGCTCTGCAGATAATCCTCGAGGATCGACAGCGTCGTCACGTCCAGATCGTTGGTCGGCTCGTCCAGCAGCAGCACGTTCGGCGCAGCCATCAGAACCGACAGCAGATACACCCGCCGCCGCTCGCCGCCGGAGAGCCTGCCGATCACCGTCTGCTGCAGATCCGGCGTGAAGAGAAAGCGCTCAAGCATCGTCTTGGCCGAGAACGTTCCCTCGTCGGTTTTGACCTCGTGTGCAATGCCGTAGATGAAGTCAAAGACCTTCTGGTTCAGATCCAGCTCGCGCCCCTCCTGCGAGAAGTGGCCGATGCGGACCGTCTCGCCCAGCTCCACCGTACCGCTGTCCGGCGTCAGTTCGCCCGCGATCAGACGCAGGAGCGTCGATTTGCCCGCGCCGTTGCGCCCGACGATGCCGATGCGGTCTGTACGCAGGACGCCATAGGAAAAGTCCGAAATAACCGGCTTGCCGTCATAGCACTTTCCGGCATGCTCCAGCGTGATGATCTTTTTGCCGAGCCTGCTGGAGGCCGCCGCCATCTGGACGGCGCTGTCCGTCTCCGGCGCCCTCTGCGCGAGCAGCGCCTCATAGCGGTCGATGCGCTCCTTGCTCTTGGTGCTGCGCGCCTGACAGCCGCGCAGGATCCACTCCCGCTCCACGCGCAGAATGGACTGCCGCTTGCGTTCGGACGCCTCCGCCATCTGTGCGCGCTGCTCCCGCAGCTCCAGATAGCGGGAATAATTCGCCTCGTAGTGATAGAGCTTCCCGCGGGAAAGCTCGGTGATGTGATTGACGACGCGCTCAAGGAAATACCGGTCGTGCGTCACCATGACGAGCCCGCCCTTGAATCTCTTCAGCCAGTCCTCCAGCCACTGCACCATTTCGGTGTCCAGATGGTTCGTCGGCTCGTCGAGGATCAGCACGTCCGCCGGATGAATGAGCGCCGCGCACAGCGCTGCGCGCCGCCGCTCGCCGCCGGAGAGCGTGCCGATGCGCCGCTCCGTGTCGGAAAGCCCCAGCCGCATGAGCATGGCCTTGGCCTCGTACTCGCTCACCTCACGGTACTGCGGCGGCATGCTGGAGAGCACCTGCTCCAGAACGGTCGCGTCGTCCCGCATCTGCGGGTTCTGCTGCAGCATGCTGACCTGCAGATTCGGCTTGCGGGCGATCGTGCCGCTGTCGGGCGGCAGCTGGCCTGCGATCACGCGCAGGAAGGTCGATTTTCCCGTTCCGTTGATGCCGATGACGCCGGTCTTGTCACCCTCTTTGAGATAAAAGTCCACGTCCTGCAGCAGCTGGCGGCTGCCGAAATTGATATTCAGATGCTCTGCCGATATCAGCATGATGTTCCTCCTGCGCGCGGTTTTTCTCCATTCTATCACACCGCAGCGCAGAACGCACGCCCTTCTTGCATTTTGCCCGCGCGTCTGCTATCATGGGGACGAAAATCAGGGAAATGAGGCGTATATCATGGAGCCTGTCAAGCTGCTGGCGCTCGATCTGGACGGGACGCTGCTAAATTCGAAAAAGGAGCTGACGCCGCGCACGCGTGCGGCGCTGTACGCCGCGGCGGAGGCGGGTGTGGAGATCGTGCCGACGACCGGCCGCTTTTTCGGCGCCATGCCGGAGGCGATCCGCACGCTGCCGTTCCTCCATTACGCCATCACCATCAACGGCGCACAGGTCTATGATATCCGCCGGGACTGCGCCGTCAGCCGCGCGGAGCTGCCGCTCGAGAAAACGCTGCGGATCATGGAATATCTCGACGGCTTCCCTGTCATCTATGACTGCTACATGGACAACTGGGGCTGGATCACGCGCAGCATGCAATCGCGTGCCGCCGACTATATCACAAATCCGCACTCTTTATACATGGCGCGGGAGCTGCGCCATCCGGTCGACGAGCTGAAAGCGTTCCTGCGCGAACGCGGGCAGGACGTGCAGAAAACGCAGCTGTTCACCGCCGACGATGCTCTGCGGCTGCAGCTGCTGCGCAGCATCGGAGAAAAATTCAAGGGTTTGAGCATCAGCTCCTCCGTCAGCTGCAATGTGGAGATCAACGACGCCCACGCCAACAAGGGCGAAGCCATCGCGGCGCTCGCCGCTTATCTCGGTCTTCCCATGGCGCAGACCATGGCCATCGGCGACGGACTGAACGACCGGAGCATGATCGAGATGACCGGCGTCGGCGTCGCCATGCAGAACGCCTGCCCGGAGCTTCTCGCCCTCGCCGACGAAGTCACCGCCGGCTGCGACGAGGACGGCGCAGCCATCGCCATCGAGCGGCACTGCGTGCCGGGAAAGGCCAATCATGGTTGACTGCCACATCCATATGATCCTTGACGGCATCTGGTGGAAGGACGCCATCGCCCGCCACCAGAGCAGCGTGCAAGAGCAGGCCGTGCGCGAAGCGCTCCGGCAGTATCAGCTTCACGGCTATACGTATCTGCGCGACGGCGGCGACCGCTGGGGCGTGTGTGCGCTTTCCGCCCGGCTCGCGCCGGAATACGGCATCCGCTACCGCATGCCGACCTTCCCCATCTACAAAACCGGCCACTACGGCAGCTTCATCGGCCGCGGCTTTGACACGCCGGGCGAATACCGCGCGCTGATCGCCGAGGCAAAGGCCGAGGGCGCGCACTTTATCAAGCTCATGATCTCCGGCCTGATGGATTTTGACCACTACGGCGTCATCACCGGGCAGCCGCTGGAAGAAAGTGAGATCCGCACCATGATCGCCATTGCGCACGACGTGGGATTTTCCGTCATGGCGCACGCCAACGGCGACAGCGCCGTCCGCGCGGCGCTGCTGGGCGGCGTCGACTCCATCGAGCATGGCGCGTATCTGTCCGACGAGACGCTCGCGCAGCTGGCCGAGAGCAGCGCCGTCTGGGTCCCCACGCTGGTCACGATCGGCAACCTGATCGGCTGCGGCCGCTTCCCGGATACAGTCCTGCAGCCGCTTCTGCAGTATCAGCTTGCCGCCGTCCGGAAGGCCGCCGCCCTCGGCGCAAAGATCGCCTGCGGCAGCGACGCCGGCGCTTACCGCGTCCTGCACGCGCAGGGCGGACTGGACGAGCTTGCGCTCCTGCGCCGCGCCCTCGGCCCGGACGCCGACCGCATCCTCGCCGCCGGAAACGCCGCCATCGAAGCCAGATTCTGACGAAACCAAAAAAGCACCTGCCTTGCGGCAGGTGCTTTGCTTTTTCTTTATGCTTTTGCCATCAGCTCGGCGGCGGGCATGACGGGGTCGGTGTTGGCCTCGGCCATCTTTCCGGCGTCAAACAGGGCGGCGACCTCAGGGTCGATCGGCAGGCGGGCCAGGACGGGCAGGGAGAACTGCAGAGCCAGCTCGTCCAGCTTGCTCTTGCCGAAGATCTCGACCTTTTTGCCGCAGTCCGGACACTGGAAATAGCTGTAGTTCTCGACAAAGCCGTAGACCGGGACGTTCATCATCCGCGCCATGTTGACCGCCTTGGAGACGATCATGGACACGAGGCTCTGCGGGCTCGTGACGATCACGACGCCGTCGACCGGCAGCGACTGGAAGACCGTCAGCATCACGTCGCCCGTTCCGGGCGGCAGATCGACGAACATGTAGTCCACATCGCCCCAGCACACGTCCGTCCAGAACTGCTTGACCGCGCCGCCGATGACCGGGCCGCGCCAGATGACGGGATCGGTCTCGTTGGCCAGCAGCAGATTGATGGACATGACCTTGATGCCGTCCTTCGTCTCGGCCGGCAGGATGCCGTCGTCGCTGCCCAGCGCCTGCTCGTGCAGGCCGAAGGCCTTCGGGATGGACGGACCGGTAATGTCGGCGTCCAGAATTGCCGTCTTGTAGCCCATTTTTTTCATCGCGACGGCCAGCATCGACGTGACCGTCGATTTGCCGACGCCGCCCTTGCCGGAGACGACGGCGATGACCTTTTTGATATTTGATTTCTTGTTCGGCTCTGCCAGCAGGCTTTCGGGCTTGCGGTCAGCGCAGCTTTCGCCGCAGCTGGAGCAGTTGCCGCTGCATTCGCTCATACTGAAAACACTCCTTCTGTGTCGTTTTTTATCATTCTATCACAGGCCGCCGGAAAGTCAACGGTGCGCCTGATAAACCGCCTTGCAGAACGCGAAGACCTCGCGCAGCGTGTAGTTGAGCTTCAGGATCCACGGCCACGTGCTGCTCGTCAGCCCATACGGCTCCATGCCGAGCGTCTTCGCGATATATTTTGCCCGGCACATGTGGAAATCACTCGTCACGATGAGCACCCGCGACGTATCGGTCCCGCGCGCTTCGGCAAGCGCCGCGGAAAAAAGCAGATTCTCCCGCGTGTTGGACGCCTGATCCTCTTCGATCACCTGCGAAGGCTTGGCGCCGTGGGCGAGCAGATACTGCGCCATGACCGAAGCTTCGGTGTGCGTCTCGTCCGCGCCCTGCCCGCCAGAGACGATGACGGTCTTGTCCGGGTGCGCCTGCAGAAACTCCAGCGTCCGGTCCAGCCGCTTCTTGAGTGTCAGCGACGGCCCGTCGCCCTGCACCTGCGCACCAAGCACAACAATAAAATCCGGCACATCCGCTTCCTGCATGCTGCTGTCTCTTCCCTGCACGGCAATATACCCCATCGCGCCGAAGATCACCGCCATCGAAGCGGCCGTCAGGCCGATGAGGATCCGGCTCCAGACTCTCGACGCGTCCTTTTTCTTTAAGATTCGCAGCGCCAGCAGTACCGCCGCCAGCAGCAGAAGACACACGCCCGTCATGCCGATGTGCAGCGGCAGAGCCAGACACACTGCGCCCGCAAGCGCGATCAGCGCGATCAACCAGACAGGGGTCATGTTGCGTCCTCCAGTTCACACGAGAGGGTCTCCCACTCGTCCATCATCCTGGCAAGCGTATCCTCCGCCTGCTGCTTTTCCTCCATCAGCCGCGCCAGCTCCTGATAGTCCGAGGCGGCCGCCTCGATCTTCCCGTCCAGCCCGGCGGACAGCGCCTCCTGCTTTTCGATCTCGCGCTCAAGCGCGCGGATCTTCTTTTCGATCATCTTGCTGCCGGAGGTCTTCGGCTTTTCCTTGTGCTCCTTTTTGGGCTTTTCCGGCACAGGCGCGGCGATGGCTTCCTTCTCCTTGATGGAGCGGTATTTTTCATAGCCGCAGAGGTAGTCACGGATATGGCCGTTTTCCAGCTCCCAGATGCGGGTGGCAAATTTGTTGACGAAATACCGGTCGTGGGAGACGAAGATGAGCGTCCCCTCATAGTCCTCCAGCGCGTCCTCGAGCCATTCGCGCGAGTCGATATCCAGATGGTTCGTCGGCTCGTCGAGCACCAGCAGGTTGATCTTCTCATCCATCAGCATGCACAGCCGGAGCCGGCTCTGCTCGCCGCCGGAGAGAGACGAAACGGTCTTGAACACGTCCTCGCCCTCAAACAGATACGCGCCCAGCCGGTCACGCGCGGTCTGCACGGAGCAGTTTTTCTCATAGAGCATCGTGTCGAGGAGCGTCCGCTCCGGGTGTGCAAAGTGGATGATCTGCGGCAGATACGCCCATTTGACCGTGGGGCCGAACTTGATGCGCCCCGCGCCCGCTTCCTCGCCGAGGAGAATTTTCAGGAACGTGGATTTCCCCGTGCCGTTGTCGCCGAGCAGTGCGATCCGCTCGCCGCCCGCGACCTGCAATTCGACATCTGAGAACAGCGTCCGCCCGTCGTACGCCTTGCCGAGGCCCTTGACGGACAGCACCTCGTCGCCGAAGAAGTCCCGCTGGGCAAATCTTGCACGCATGGTCTTCTCCTGCGTGGGCTTATCGGTCTTTTCGATGCGCTCCATGCGGTGTTGGATGGACATGGCGCGGCGGTAGAGCGTGCGGTTGTTGATACCCCAGCCCTTCATGCGCTCGAGTGTGAAGCCGAGCTGGCCGAGCTTGGCCTGCTCCTTTTCATACTGCTTGAGCTGCAGCTCAAAGCGCGCCTGCTTTTCCTGCACATAGAACGAATAGTTGCCGGAATAAAACTCCGCCTTGCCGTCATGCAGCTCCACGATGCGCGTGACGACGCGGTCAAGAAAATACCGGTCATGGGAGATGGTCAGGACCGTCCCCTTGAATTTTTCAATATAGCCCTCGAGCCACTCCACTGCGTGCATGTCCAGATGGTTCGTTGGCTCGTCAAGCAGGAGGATATCTGTCTTTTCCAGCAGCAGCCGCGCGAGGTTCACGCGCGTCTTTTCTCCGCCGGAAAGGCTGTCAAATTCCTGCTGCCGCTGCGCCGCGGGGATGCCGAGGCCGTTGCAGATCTTGTCGGTCTGCATGTCCGTCTCATATCCGCCGCCGGTCTGAAAACGCGTGGAGAGCGCGTCGTACTCGGCAAGCGTCGCCTTGTCCGGGTGCGCCGCCATCTGCTGCTCCAGCTGGCGCATTTTGTTCTGGATGTTCGTCAGCTCCCGGAAGGCCGTGCGCAGCACGTCCTCGACGGTGTAGCCCGCAGGATAGTGCGGGATCTGGGAAATGAGGCCGACCTTATGGCCGGGCGCAAAGCGCACCTCGCCGGAGTTATAGTCCAGCTCGCCCGTCAGTATCTTGAAAAGCGTGGTCTTGCCCGCGCCGTTGCGCCCCAGCAGCCCCACGCGCTCGCCAGCCTGCACGTCAAAGCTGACGCCGTCGAGCAGATTCGTATCCGCGTCAAAGCTCTTGACGAGATCCTTTACGGAAATATCGATCATGGTGATTCCTCTTCTATATCAGTCTGCAAAAAAGCCCAACAGAAACCTTTGGGCCGATGCAAATACGTACTATTCTGCTGATTTTGCTGGCAGTTTCTGTTGCCCGCACCCATTCAAAGGCGGCAGCCAGCAAATCTGACGCCCACACCAACGGGCGGCGCGTACCAAAGCGCCCGTTTCCTCCTTTTTCCCACCGAACCGCTTTGCTGGGTTCGCTGGGAATCCTGGCTTCGATGGAACAAGCCGCCAGCGGCATTGCTTCACTGCACCGAAAAACGCGCCAAAAATTCTTCCCGTGAAAAAAGCGTATTGACCGCCTGCAGAAGCGCGTTCGCGCTCATGTGCGCGGGCAGCTCCAGTTCTTTTAAGAGCGCGGCGCGCCGTGCCGCGCTGTCCGGCTTGCCGGACAGACCAAGCGCAAAAAAGTCCTGCTTGGTAACAGGCTCCCGCGCCGGTCTTTCGCAGCTGTCTTCAAACGTGCCGCCCGCGTCGCGCAGCGCCTGCAGGATAATTTCCGGCTTCATGCCCTCCACGCCAAGAAGCCCCTCCTTGCCCGGCGCGGCCTTGCGCCGCTCCTTGCCGGGGATATCCGGGATATAGGCGTGCAGCACGCCCTCTTTGGGGAGCATTCCTTTGAGCGTGTTGCGGATGAGAAAGCCCGCGCCGTCCGAATCCGTCAGAATGATCAGCCCCGTCGTCTGCGCCGCATGGCGAAGCAGGCGCAAAAGCGCCGGATCTTTCATGTCGGCAAAGCCGTTCGTGGCGAAAACCGCCGTATCCACCAGCTGCAAAAGCGTGTTCCGGTCGTATTTGCCCTCGACCACGACAGCCTGCCGGAGCTTTACCTTATCCATGCCGCGCCTCCTGCGCCAGCTGGACGATCAGCAGCTCCAGAAGCCGCTCCGGGTCGTCCGCGCTGGTCTTCATGGCGACGTCCGTCTGCAAAACCAGCTCGACCGCCCGCTGGCAGAAGCTGTCCGCCACGCGGCGCGCCGCCGTCATGGTCAGCCCCGCGGGGTAGCTCTTGAGGCCGGTCAGCTCCATCAGCTCCTTCTGCCCGCCGCCCGCAGACAGGATCACGCGCGCGTAAAATAATCTCCGCAGCTGCGCGCCGATCGCGCCAAGCACGGCAATGGGGTCGGTCTGCAGGACATACAGCTCCTGCAGCTTATATAGCGCCGTCTCAAAATCCGCCCGCACGACAGCGTCGCTGATATCAAACGTCTGCGCGTTCAGCGCGGGGATGACGACGGCATCGATCGCGCCGCGCGTGATCTCCGTCCCCTCCTGATAGGCCGCGACCTTGTCGATCTCGCCCGCCAGCGTCGTCATGAGGCCGTCTGTGCGGAAGATGAGATATTGGCACAGCTGGTCGGTGATCGACTTTTCGTGGGCGTGGAAATGCCGCGTGATCCACGCGCACAGGTCCCGCTCCGACTGCTTGCCAAACGTCAGTATCTGCGCGTGCGTTTTGAGGGCGGAGGCCAGCTTTTTCATCGTGCCGTTCATTTTGAACTCCACGGTATCATAGACGAACAGCACGCAGCAGTAGTCCGGAAGGTCGGATAAGATGGCGGCATACTGCTCGCGCGCCGCCTCCGGCTGTTTGAACAGGTCAACGTCGTCCACCCGGATGAGCGTCCGCTCGGCCATCATCGGCATGGCGTCAACCGCGTCGGCCAGTGCCTGCGGCGTGCAGTCCGCCGCGGAAAAGCGGTGGCTGTTGAACTCGCCCGCCGGGCCGTCGATGAGCTTTTTGGTGATGAGGTTCACATAGTGGTCGCGCAGAAAGGCCTCTTCGCCGCAAATGATATAGAGAGTTCCCAGCGAACCGTTTTTGAGGTCCGTCTTGAAGCGCCGCAGCGCCTCGCCCGCGTCTTCGTCGAGCGCCTTTCTTGCCATTTGCTTACCCCCTGATGGTAATGGTGCCGGACACATCCGTCCGATAGACCGCCGCGCCTGCGCGGCGGATGCGCGCGAGCGTCTCGGCTGCCGGATGACCAAAGCGGTTGTCCGCGCCCGCGGAAATGAGGACCGCCTGCGGCTGTACCGCCCGCAGAAGCGTCTGCGAGGTCGAGGTCTTCGCCCCGTGATGCCCGGCAACGAGTGCCGTCACGTGCGGCAGCTCGTGTGTGGAAAGCAGCCGGTATTCCGCCTGCCCCGGCAGATCGCCGGTTACTAGGATATCACATTTTCCGCATGCTGCCAAGATGCAAAGTCCGTTATTGTCCGCCTCCGCATCGCCGACCGGCGCAAAAACGGTCAGCATCCCGCCCGGAACGGGCAGAGGAAGGTCGCGTTCGACCTCGCACACCGGTACGCCCGCCTGTGCAGCGGCAAGCAGCAGCTGCGCGCGCACCGTGTTCGTCTGCGTCCCAGCGGGAAGCAGGATCGTCCCGACCTGAACCCTTCGCAGAAGCTGCCGGATACCGTTGCAGTGGTCGGCGTCGTCATGCGTCAGAATGAGCCGGTCGATCTGCCGCACGCCGCGGGCGAGCAGATACCGCGCGGCCGACTCGCCGCTCGCATCCTCCTGCCCGCCGCAGTCGATGACGCTCACGCTGTCCCCGGCCCGGTAGACAAGGCACTGCCCCTGCCCGACGTCCAGCATGGTAAAGCTGCTCTCCGGCAGGCGGTAATCCAGACACGAAAGCCCCATGCAGCAGCCGATGACTACAATGGCGGCCAGCGCCGCCTGCCACAGCCGCACCCGGCCCGGCCGGAGCGCGAGCAGAAGCGCGAGGCCATAGAGAAAGACTGCCGCCGTGATGAGATACCCGTTATCCAGATACAGTGCCGCAAACGGCACCTGCGCCGCCGCATGGACGACAGTCTGCACCAGCCGCACCGGCCAGCTGAGAAGCCACGCAGGCACTGCCGCGCCCACCGGCCACGCAAGCGCCAGAAGGCCCGTCAGCATGCCGCCGCTGAACACAATGGAGAGCATCCACAGGCACAGCACGTTCACCACCGGCGCGGCCAGCGACAGTTCGCCAAACTGCGCCGCCGTGACCGGCAGCGCAAAGACCATGGACGCGACCGTACAGCTGAGCGCGGCAAGCATCGCGCGCAAGAGCCAAGCAAGCATCGTCCGCCGCCGCAAAAACCTTTGCAGCGCACGGCGCTCCGTCAGGCTCCGGTAAACGCCGCCCGCAAACAGGATAATACCCGCCGTGGACGCGAACGACAGCTGCAATCCGACATTCAGGATCGACCACGGGTTCTGCATCAGCAGCACCAGAAGCGCTGTGCAGATCGCCGTCGGCGGGTCATTTTCCCGCCGCACGAGCGGCGCGCAAAGAAGAAGCGTCTGCATCACGCCCGCGCGCACGGCGGACGCGGGCGCGCCGGTCATAAGGATGAAAAACACGATCACCGGGATCCCGAGCGCCGCCGCGAGCCGGTGATTGCCGCCGCAGAGCAGCAGCACCATGCCCAGAAGAATGGACACATGCATGCCGGACACGGCGACGGCGTGATAGATCCCGGCGATGGAGAGTTCGTTCCGCTCCGCATAGGAAAGCGCCGTCTTATCGCCCAGCAGCAAAGCCTGCAGAAATCCCGCGGTATCCGCGGGAAAGGCCGCGCCGATCGCCGTCCGGAGCCGTCCTGCGAGCAATGCCGGCCATAAGGATACCGGCGCGCTTCCCGGCGAGACATGCAGCGTCCCGCGGCAGCCGGCAGACAAAAGGACGCCGCGGGAGGAATCGTAGACATTGCCACGCTCCAGCTTCTGCCGCGCGTCCGTCAGCTTTGCCCCGCACTGCAGCCAGTCGCCCGGCGTAATTTCGCCATCGGCCTCGTCGAAGTACAAAACCGCCGGATAGCCGCGCCCGCCGAGCTGCACGCGCGCGTCGACCGAAAAGCCGTAGGCCGTCTTCTGCGCGCCCTCCTGCGCCTGCGCAGCGATGAGGAGCGTCCGCCCGTCATACTGCTCCAGCGGCTGCAGCCGCAGCGCCTCATACCCCCGGCACCAGCCAAGCCCGACAAAAAGGCCAAGCATAAAGATGGCCGCGCGCCGCGTAAACTTCGTCCGCAGCGCGAAAAGCAGCGCGCAGAGCCCTGCCGCCGCGGCAATTACCGCCCACGGCGCGCCGTGCTGCAGCCAGATATACCCCGCCGCAGCCGCGGCAAAGCCGCCGGAAAACAGGCAAAGTCTGCGCATATCGCTTCTCCTTCGTTCTCAGAAACGTTCAAAACAGAAAAACGGGCGTGCTGAATCCAGTGCGCCCGCTTCGTGTATCAAATGACCTCGTAGAGTTTGCGCCCGCAGGCGCAAAACAATGTAGATTTATTTTTTCCGGGAGTCCCTGCTCTCGGAAAAAATACTGCTCACCGGCAAACGTGAATTTTGTGCACCAAAGGTGCACAAAATTTTGCGCTGCAGCCGGTGCAGCCCTTTTGCCCAAAAAGGGCGTGCCGAAACAGCACGCCCGCGTTGGTTTGTTTATTTCTCGGTCTTAGGGGCTTCCTCTGCCGGTGCTTCGGCGGCAGGCTCCTCTGCAGCTTCGGGGGTCTCGGCAGGCTCGGCTGCTTTTTCCGCCTTCGGCTCGTCGTCGGTCACGACGATGTCAAAATCGGCGTTCTCCGCTTCCTGCGCCTCTTCTTCGGTTCTGACGGACGCGATGTAGTCCTTCAGCTCAGCGATGGCCTTCTTGGACTCGTCGATCTTCTGGCACCACGGCAGATACTCTGCGGTGTCCATCTCTTCGCCGACGGCGTAGTCGCGGTAGTACAGCTTGCCAAGCTCGATCTCGGCCTTCTTGACCTTATCTTCCTCGGCGTAGATGGAAATATTGGCCTTTGCAACAGCGGCCAGCTCCTTCGCCTTGGCAGCGGCAGTCTGGGCAGCTTCCTTTGCAATGTTCTTTGCAGCTTCAAAATTATCGGTAAAACTCATGGAAAAAGCTCCTTTCCGTTTTCTTTGCTTTATTTCTGTTAGTATAGCATTCTATTCTTAAAAATGGAATAGGCAAGCGGCGGCAAATGCCGGTTATTTTGTAAATTTTCTTTTAATCTGCCGTCTCTTCCCCGTCCTGCGGCTCCGCCGGACGCCGGTTCACATACAGGCCTGCCGCCGTCGGCTTTTTCCGCAGCAGCACATAGGCAAGCACCCCCGCCGCGGCCAGAAACGAGACCGCCGCGACCAGCTGGCTCACGCGGATGCCCGTGGAGAACAGATACAGGCTGTCCGTCCGCAGCCCCTCGATCCAGACGCGGCCAAGGCCGTACCACGCCACGTACAGAAGGAACACCTCGCCGTCAAATTTCCGCTTCTTCGAGAAGAAATGCAGTCCGATGAAGCCGATAAGGTTCCAGACGGACTCATACAGGAACGTCGGATGGTAGTAGGTCACGACGCCCGCCGCGTCCTGCAGCCCCATTTTGAGGAACGCGTCCGTCACCGCGCCGTGCGCCTCGCGGTTCATGAAGTTGCCCCAGCGGCCAATGAGCTGGCCGATGATCACGCCCATACCGGCAAGATCGAGAAGGACCGTCGCCGGGATCTTCTTTACCTTCGCCACGACGAGCAGCGTGATCGCGCCGCCGATGATGCCGCCGTAGATGGCCAGTCCGCCCTCCCAGATGTAGAGGATGGAAATTGGATCGTCGGCATACAGCTCCCAATAGAAAATGCAGTAATACAGCCGCGCGCAGATCACGCCGATCGGCACGGCCCACAGGATCATATCCAGCACGTCGTCCTGCGTGACGCCAAAGTCCTTTGCGCGGTGCAGCATATACAGAACCGCGAGCAGAAAACCCGTCGCGATGATGATGCCGTACCAGTAAATATCCTTTCCGAACACGGTAAAGGCGACCGGATCCGGATCGATCGTGATCCCCAGATTGGGGAACGTGATCGGAGATGCCAGAAACATAGCTTTTCCTCCTTACCGCGCCTGCCGCGCAGACGCTGTGTCTATACGATAGCAGTTTGCCCCGTCCGCGTCAAGTGACACACCGAAAAACAAAGGACTTGTTATTTCTGTGCTTTTCGTGTAAACTGAATATAATATTGCGATTTCCAGCATAGACATGCTGGGCAAGCAGGAGGAATCACATGCATTGGATTGAAGTCACCGTCAAAACCACCTCCGCGGCCATCGATCTTGTCTGCGACCGTCTGACTGTGCTGGGCTTTGACAGCTTTATCATTGACGACCAGGAGCAGTTCCACGAATTTCTGGATCAGAACCGCCAGTACTGGGACTATGTGGACGAGGATCTTGAAAAGCAGATGCAGGGCCTGTCCCAGATCCGTCTGTATCTCGAGGAAGGCCCCGCCGTCCCGGAGACCATCAGCAATCTCAAGACTCAGCTGCAGGCGCTGCGCGCGCAGTACCCCGCGACCGACTTCGGCTCGCTCGACGTGCAGCTTGCCAACGTCAAGGACGAGGACTGGGAAAACAACTGGAAGCAGTATTACCAGCCGCTTCCCATCGGCCAGAAGCTGCTCGTCGTGCCGGAGTGGCTGCACCCGGACAATCCGGAGCACCGCGTCGAGGTCCTGCTCGACCCCGGCATGATCTTCGGCACCGGCGCGCACGCATCGACGCAGATGTGCATGCGCGAGCTGGAAAAGGCCATTCAGGGCGGCGAGCGCGTGCTCGATCTCGGCAGCGGCAGCGGCATTTTGTCCATCACGGCGATCCTGCTGGGCGCCGCCCACGCCACGGGCGTGGACATCGACCCCAAGGCCGAGGATATCGCCCGCGAAAACGCCGCCATCAACCAGATCTTCGCCGACCGCTTCACCGCCGTCACCGGCGACGTCATCGGCGACAGGGCCATGATGGAGTCGCTCAAGGGCCATTATGACGTGGTGCTCGCCAATATCGTGGCGGACGTCATCATCCCCTTAAGCCGCGTCGTGCCGGAATTTCTGCAGGAGGACAGCATTTTCATCTGCTCCGGCATTCTCAACACGCGCCTTTCCGAGGTCCTGGACGCGCTGGAGGCAAACGGCCTGCAGATCCTTTCCACGGAACAGCAGGAGGACTGGTGCCGCGTCACCGCCGCCCTGCAGGAAGCATAACGGGAGGCCTGCCGCGTGCGTATCTTTTCTTACCGCAACAAGCGGTTTTTGAAGCGGGCCGCGCTCATTGCCCTTCTGGCCGTGCTTCTGATCGCGCTTCTGATCGTCGCGCGCATCAGCTATCTCGGCCGCTTTGTCGTCTATTCGCCGGACGGCGTCTACTTTGACAAAACGCAGAAGCTCTCCCGCACCGACCAGACGCTCCCCGCGCAGGACGACGGCGAATACCCGTTCGAGACGGTGCTTGCCGCCGCATCTGACGAGGAGGATACCTCGCCCGCCGCCGTTCAGCTGCACGGGTATTATATCTCCACGACCATGCTGGCCGCAGGCGTGGACGAGGTCCGGCAGGCGCTGAACGCCGCGGACGACTATAACGCCGTGCTGATCGACGTCAAAAGCCCGCTCGGCAACTTCTATTATTCTACCGACATCGCCGATGCCCAGACCGCCGACGCCGACATTTCCGCCTGCGACGCGCTCATTCAGGAGCTGACCGCCCGGTCGGATCTGATCGTCATCGCGCGCGTGCCCGCGTTCTCCGACCCGAATTTTGTCTCCAAGCACTATTCCTCCGCGCTGACCACCCGGTCGGGCGATCTCTGGATGGACGAGCGGCGCTGCTATTGGCTGCGCCCGGATTCCATCGACGCGCAGAGCTATCTGGCCGCCATTGCGCTGGAACTGGACACGCTCGGCTTTGACGAGGTGCTGTTTGACAATTTCCAAGTTCCCGACGATTCTTCGATCGTCTGGGACACGGAAGCCATCACACAGGTGGCCGCGCTGGAAAACTGCGCGGAGAACCTGCAGGCCAACCTGACCGGCAGCAGCATCCGCCTCGCGCTCGGCACCGAGGTTTCGTCCGTGGCGCAATACGCCAGCCGCGTCTTTATCACGACGGAAAAGGCGAACGACGTCACGCGCATCACACAGGAGATGACCGACGTTCTCTCCGACCCGTCCACGCAGCTGGTCTTTATCACGACCTCGCACGACACGCGCTTCGACGATTCCGGCCTCATCCGCCCGCTGATGGGTGAAGAATCATAAATGCAGCAAAAAGCCGCCCACACGGGCGGCCTCGAGACTGTCGAAAAATGTTTCTGCTTGTTGCTGCAAACCTGCCGAACCCGTTGTAGGGGCGGGCGACCCTACATAGGCAGTGCATGATCTCGTACTGCTTCGTAAAAATCGGACTTTCTCGACACGCAAAAGGCCGCCCATACGGGCGGCCTTCGTTTTTTCTTTATCCGATCAGGCTGCACACCAGATCGGTGTACTCGCCGGCGTTTTCGACCGGCAGGTCAGCCATCAGCAGCGCCTGCGTGTAGAGGATCTTCACAAGATCTTCTGCCTTCTTCTCATCCTGCGCGACGGCGATCTGCAGCTTGGCGAAGATCGGGTGGTCGGCGTTCAGCTCGAGGATGCGCTCCGCCTTCATGCCGGAGTTCGGGTCAACGCGCTTGAAATACTTCTCCATCTCAAACGTCATGCCCTCCGCCGGGATGACGCTCACAGGATGGCTGCCGAGATTGTCGCTCAGGCGCACCTCCTTGACCTTATCGTCAAGGGTCTTCTTGACGAAGTCCAGCGTCTGCTTCGACTTTTCACTCTTTTCCTCGGCGGCCTTTTTTTCCTCCTCGGTCTCGAGGCCAAGATCACCCGCCGTGACGGACTTGAACTCCTTCTCCTGATACTTGCCGAGCGTCTGTGGCACGAAGCCGTCGACCTCGTCGGTCATGAACAGGACGTCGTAGCCCTTCGCCTGCAGCTTTTCCATCTGCGGCAGCTGGCCGAGGCGCTCGCGGCTCTCGCCGTTGGCATAGTAGATATACTTCTGCTCCTCCGGCATGGCAGCGGCGTACTCCTTGAGCGAGACGAGCTTGCCCTCCTTGCTCGACCAGTAGAGCAGCAGATCCTGCAGCGTTTCCTTCTTCGCGCCGTAATCCGCCAGCACGCCGTATTTGAGCTGCGGACCGAAGGCGGCGAAGAACTTCTCGTATTTCTCACGGTCGTTATCCAGCAGCTTCTGCAGCTCGGACTTGATCTTCTTTTCAAGATTGCCCGCGATGAACTTGAGCTGACGGTCGTGCTGCAGCATCTCACGGGAGATATTGAGGCTCAGATCCTGCGAATCGACCACGCCGCGCACGAAGCGGAAGCAGTCCGGCAGAAGATCCGCGCAGTTCTCCATGATCATGACGCCAGAGGAATACAGCTGCAGGCCCTTCTTGAAGTCCTTGGTATAGAAGTCATACGGCGCTTTGGCCGGGATGTACAGCAGCGCCTTATACGTCACCGCGCCCTCGACATTCGCGTGGATGACGGCGAGCGGGTCTTCAAAGTCAAAGAACTTTTCTTTGTAGAAATTATTGTATTCCTCGTCCGTGACGTCCTTCTTGTTCTTGTTCCAGATCGGGACCATGGAGTTGAGCGTCTCGACCTCGGTATAGGTCTCGTATTCGGGCTTTTCGCTCTTTTCCGTGCCCTCCTTCATGCGGCTCTTTTCGACCGCCATGCGGATGGGGTAGCGGATATAATCGGAATACTTGCGGACCAGCTGCTGCAGCTCCCACGTCTTGAGGAAGCGGGAGTATTTCTCGTCGTCCGTATCGGCCTTGAGCTGCATGATGACGTCCGTACCGGCGTTTGCACGCTCGCACGGGGTCATGGTGTAGCCGTCCGCGCCCTCGGATTCCCATTTCCAGGCTTCGTCGGAGCCGTATTTCTTCGAGATGACCGTCACCTTATCGGCGACCATGAACGCGGAATAGAAGCCCACGCCGAACTGGCCGATGATGTCGGTATCGGCGGCCTTGTCCTTGTCCAGCGCCTGCTTGAACTGCAGGCTGCCGGAACGGCAGATGGTGCCGAGGTTATTTTCCATCTCGTCCTTGTCCATGCCGATGCCATTGTCGCTGACGGTCAGGGTGCGCACGGCCTCGTCCGGCTTCAGCTCGATGGCGAAGTCGCTGCGGTTCAGACCGACCTTTTCATCGGTCAGCGCCTGATAGGCCAGCTTATCGATGGCGTCGGAGGCGTTCGAAATAATTTCACGCAGGAAGATCTCCTGATGCGTATAAATAGAATTGATCATCAAATCCAGCAGACGCTTGGATTCGGCTTTGAACTGTTTTTTTGCCATAGTTGTCACGTCCTTTGCAAATTAGCACTCATTCGCTTTGAGTGCTAATTGTATTCTAGCACACTTTCCCCCGTTTGCAAGGGGGTTTTGTAAAATTCATAGTATATTCACAGAAGTTGAGGAGGCCAACAGATTTGCGCCTGAAATTTCCTTCTTCCGCGTCTCCCTTGCCTCTCCCTTTGGGAGAGGTGGCCGAGCGAAGCGAGGTCGGAGAGGGTAAACCGTGACTGCCAAACCCTCTCAGTCGCCTGCGGCGACAGCTCTCCCAAAGGGAGAGCCAAGTGGCTGTGCGAATACGTCCAGCGCTGCTTTTTCCGCCTATGCAAACCAGACAAACTGTGGTATGATATCCATACTTATAAGAATAACGAGGTTTTATCATGATCACGATTTCCAATCTTGCCATGCAGTTCGGCGGTTCGGTGCTTTTTAAGCAGGTCGATCTGCAGTTTACGCCCGGCAACTGCTATGGCGTGATCGGCGCGAACGGCGCCGGCAAATCGACGTTTCTGAAAATGCTCTCCGGCGAGCTGGAGCCGACCTCCGGCCAGATCTCCATCAAGCCCGGCGCGCGCATGTCCGTTCTGAAGCAGGATCAGAACCAGTATGACGCCTATACCATCCTCGATACCGTCATCATGGGCAACCAGCACCTGTACGACGTCATGAAGGAAAAGGACGCGCTCTATGAAAAGCCGGACTTCTCCGAGGAGGACGGCATGCGGGCAAGCGAGCTGGAAGCGGAGTTCGCCGACATGGACGGCTGGGAAGCGGAATCCGACGCGTCGAAGCTGCTGCAGGGTCTCGGCATCCCGGTGGAGCTGCACTATGATCTCATGGGCAATACCGACCCGCGGCTGAAGGTCAAAGTCCTGCTGGCGCAGGCGCTGTTCGGCAAGCCCGATATCATCATGCTTGACGAGCCGACGAACAACCTTGATATTGAAGCGATCAACTGGCTCGAGGACTTTATTCTCGACTACGAGGACACGGGTCTGATCATCGTCGTCAGCCACGACCGCCATTTCCTCAATACCGTCTGTACGCACATCGTGGATATCGACTACGGCAAGATCAAAATGTACGTCGGCAACTACGATTTCTGGTACGAATCCTCCCAGCTCATCCAGCAGCTCATCCGCAACAAGAATAAGCGCGCGGAGGAAAAGATCGCCGAGTTGCAAACCTTCATTGCCCGCTTCGCCGCCAACAAGGCCAAGAGCAAGCAGGCGACCAGCCGCCGCCGTCTGCTCGACAAGATGACCGTCGAGGAAATGCCCGCATCCTCCCGCCGGTATCCGTTCGTCGGCTTTGAGCGCGAGCGCGAGGTCGGCAAGGATATCCTGTTCGTGACCGACGTGTCAAAGACCGTCGACGGCGTGAAGCTTCTGGACAAGGTCTCGTTTATTGTCAATAAAAACGACAAGATCGCCTTCGTCGGCGAAAACGAGCTGGCGCAGACGACGCTTTTCAAAATTCTCATGGGCGAGCTGGAGCCGGACGAGGGCAGCGTCAAATGGGGCCAGACCGTCACGACCAGCTATCTGCCGAAGGACAACACCGAATATTTTGAGGGGCACAGCGAATCTCTCGTCGACTGGATCCGGCAGTATTCCGTCAAAAAGGACGACGTGTACCTGCGCGGCTTCCTCGGCCGGATGCTCTTCTCCGGCGAAGAGGTGTTCAAGCCCGTGAACGTGCTCTCCGGCGGCGAGAAGGTGCGGTGCATGCTCTCGCGCATGATGCTCTCAGGCGCGAACGTGCTGCTCCTCGACCAACCGACGAACCATCTCGACATGGAGGCCATTCAGGCCGTCAACAAGGGCCTGTGCGCCTTCCCCGGCAACATTCTGCTCGCGTCGCACGACCACGAACTGCTGCAGACCACCTGCAACCGCGTCATCGAGTTCCAGCCCGACGGCACGATCGTCGACCGGCTCAGCTCCTATGACGACTATGTGGCGTGGAAGCTGGCAAAGGAATCGAACTAAAGGAGAACCCTATGGAAATTTCCTATCAGGATATCAACAGCAAAACCGTCGACCGCTGGGTCGCGGAGGGCTGGGAATGGGGCAAGCCCATTTCGCATGCGGAATACGAAAACGCAAAAAACGGCGCGTGGGACGTGAAGCTGACCCCGGTCAAGTTTGTCCCGCACAGCTGGTTCGGCGAATTAAGGGGCAAGCGCGTGCTGGGTCTGGCCAGCGGCGGCGGGCAGCAGATGCCCATTTTTGCCGCGCTGGGCGCAGAATGCACGGTGCTGGATTACTCGGAAAAGCAGCTGGAATCGGAGCGCATGGTCGCGCAGCGCGAGGGTTATGACATTACCATCATCCGCGCGGACATGACGAAGCGCCTGCCGTTCGACGAGAACAGCTTTGATCTCATCTTCCACCCGGTCTCTAACTGCTATGTCTACGCCGTCCTGCCGATCTGGCGCGAGTGCACGCGAATCCTGCGGCCCGGCGGACGGCTGCTCGCCGGACTGGACAACGGGCTGAACTTTGCCTTTGACGAGGACGAGACGAAGATCGTCAATACCCTGCCCTTCAACCCGCTCGAGGATGAGGAACAGATGCGGCAACTGCAGAAGGAAAATTGCGGCGTACAGTTCTCCCACACCGCCCACGAACAGCTGACCGGCCAGCTCAAGGCGGGATTGCAGCTGCTGGACCTCTACGAAGACACCAACGGGTACGGCAATCTGCACGAGCACAACATCCCGACCTATTGGGCGACGCTGGCGCGGAAGGCGTAAAGCTTAAAAAGCTGCCTGGCAGAAGGCTGAAACCCTTCTACAAACTTGTAACTGCCGACCTACTTTTTCTTTTGCTTCTCCAAAAGAAAAAGTAGCAAAAAGAAA
>ERZ1673752.1096-NODE-1096-length-40331-cov-10.302786_pt1 | contig 40331 bp, 36 predicted proteins | sample MGYA00580195_ERZ1673752 | MGnify/ENA primary metagenome ERZ1673752 (study PRJEB41218, sample SAMN15661744) | gut metagenome | host: Homo sapiens | place: Canada: London | collected 2015-08-20/2019-03-30 | study: EMG produced TPA metagenomics assembly of...
GTTTCACAGCAAAGTCCTTCAAAAGCAAGTACGGGGTCGGTAATTCGTCCCATCATGAAAGGAAAGGTACTGTTTTTTATATATTCGTGTTCCGCCCCGTCATTCCAAAACAGGAAGTGCTTATCATCAAGCGGTTCGTACCATTCACATTCGTCCAGAGAACCTTCGTGGCCTGCCATGTAGGCATAGAGCCCTTTCCGTCCCTTTTCGGAGGTAAATGCCATTTCGGAGACCGTCATTTTTCTGTCTTCGATATGGTAGAAAATATAGCCGGCCGGCCCTTTTTCATCTTCCGCGACGGCAATGAATCCGCCGTCACAAAATTGGGCTTCCATATGTTTTTTCCAAGACTCTTCATCCCGCAAAGTGTAGCCGTTTCTCTCCGATACATATTTCATGTATATATCATTCAAAACGGTCCACTTTCCCGTACCTCCCAGCAGGCCTGCCGCTTCCGTTTTTTCGCCGAGCTTTGCCAGCTGGAGAGGAGACGTTTTGCGTTTCCACTGGTGGGCATAAAAAGAAAATCCTTTGGGATAGTAATAGTCCGCCGAAGACGGCATGAGAATGACAACGCCTTTTTTCTCTTTCACTGCTTCACGGAACGACCGGCGCAAAAGTTCTTTCGCATAACCTCTGCCTCTCGCCGCCGGATGGGTCGCCACTCCTACAATATAGTCGGTCTTCACTTTTTTACCTCGAACGGAAAGCGTATACGGCCTTCTGTGGAGATTACAGGCAATTTTCCCTTTTTCTTCTCCCACCAATACTTCTTCCTTGCGGTATTCTCTTTCAAAATACCAACGGAACCAGGGGTCGCTTTCTTTTTCAAAGCAATACGCCCAAAGTGCTTTGACCGCCTTTTCGTCCTCTGCCGTGCTTGTTCGTATATTCATAAAATCCCCTGCTGTTATTTCTTAAGAACCACATCATATTTCTCTGCAAAATGATCGGGATTATATTCCATTTTCGCCTGCCGCAGTCCTTCTAGTCCGAGGTCCTCTTCACGATTTACAAATTCCGTATCCGCAAATTCATGAATCAGGAAATCCCGGTTAATGGCCTGGTAAAGACCGCGGATTTCAGGATTGGCCTTTTCGAAGAAAATATGCGCCATGTCGGGATTTACGAGATCGCCGTTGGTAAAGGCTTCGACTTTCCCGTAAATACGAATCACCGCCCCTTTCATCTGCAAAGCTTCCCAGTTATCGAAACAGAGCTGCAATGCTTTTTCCTCTTCTTTAATATGGCCGTGACTCTCGAACCACTCGGCGATTCCCGCTTTTGCATCTTCTATATTTTCCATGGTAATCGGCTCATAGACATAATCTGCATATTGGCGGAGAAAACTGTTCAGATGATTTTTCTTCATTCTGAACTTTTTCCCCGGCAGGCTGATCATATCGGCCGTACGGTACACATACTCCCAGCCGTTTCTGTCGGGAATGAAATCATATTTCCCGGGACAATGGTTTTCAATTTGCTCTGTCACCCAGGGAGACGCGGATTTCAAGATAAAAGGTTTCCCTGCCGCATCAAGACATTCATGAATCAACTCGAGTCCTCTTCCGAATGAGGCCCCTTCTCCTGCAAAAGGAGGCATAAAAAAGAGCTGGTCTTCTCCGGCACGGATAAATAAAATATTTTCCTCTACCGCCCACTGGGTATGGTAAGCATGTTGCCAGAGAAACAGCGTATTAAATGAACAATCGACTCCTTCATAGTGATGCACTTTAAAAAAGCTATTGATGTAATCTCTGTCTTTGATATCAAATGTATGAAATTCTATGATCAACATCTCCTTTATAATCATCAGTTTCTAATTCATTTCCACAGGTATTATCATAATTCATCTTTTTCTATTTTATATGTTTTAGTCTTTTTTAGCAAAAACGGATTTCCGTTCCGTAAAAATAATATACTTTTTTCATTTCCGCTCATACTTAGTATTCATGCTTACGTGTCTGCTCCAACTTGCCCCTTCCGACGGCTAACGCCGCCACCTTCCCCGTGTCCGGGGACGGCTTGCGTCTTGTATTCTTCCTTTAGTAATTAAACAACGGGGACGGCTTTCGTTCTCTATTCTTTTCTTTATGTACTCATTTAGCAGCAGAACATCATAACAAAACAAAAACACCCCTGGCGTCATTCTTAAGCGACGGGCAAAACGGGAATGTTAATAGGAGTAAAGAATATAAGATGACCCTTAGCGAAGAATCCGGCAACGGTTATCGTCAAAAGCGTATTTAAAATAATAAAAACTATAATTTCTTTCTTCCTTAGTCGTCAGCTTCCCCCGAATACAGAGGGAAGTACCGAGCCTGCGAGGCGATAGGGGCAAGTCTGCGTACACAGGTCAGAATCGTTCTTTCGTATCCGCTCATACCTAGTATTCATTCTTACGTGTCTGCTCACACTTGCCCCTTCCGACGGCTCCGCCGCCACTTTAGCCAAGGCAAAGCGTCTCACTCACTTTTACAGCGTCGCTCCGCTCCTCGAAAAGTGGTTCGCTTGCTTCCCGTCAAGCGGGGACGGCTTGCGGTTCGCATTCTTCCTTTAGTAATTAAACAACAGGGACGGCTTTTTGTGTGAATCATTTCGATGTTTTTTGATTGGATACAAATATTAAAAATATAATTTCTTTCCCCGCTAATTGATAATGAGAATGACGGGAATTTTATATTTTTTATTCTCCTCCTTTTTATTATAAATAAGACGGCATGTTATCAATGGATTTCCGGACGGAACATTTTTTCTGTAAATAATCCTGTTTTTTTGTAAAAGCTCCGTAAAATCAAAAGTTTTTCACTCTTTTCACAGCTTTATTCACAGTTATATACATCTTTGTGGACAATTTTTGTGAAAATTTGGAAAAATAACGGGTTTATGATACTTTTTCATACCTGTCCACTCCCTGTACACACCATACCTTGTGAAAAACTGTGAATATCTTTTTCTCTTCACGGTATTGAGAATCGCCAAAACCCCTTTATATATTGTTTTCTGACATTTTAAAAAATCAATTTCCCGGGTGTGAATAATGTGAATAACTTTTTTCAAAACATAATTGATAATCTTTTATTTTATGTTTTTACACCCTCTTGACAGCGAATTCTGTCAAAAAAAAGAGATTTCGTGAGATAAACCTGTTTTTTGTAAATTTTTTTTACTTTTTGTCCACCCGGTGCATACAAAAAAATAAAAAATATATAAATTTTTTCTTTCCGTGTTTTATTGTATCCGCGGCTCCTTAATTTTACAGATTCCGCTTTTCATATTATAATGAAGTTAATCTAATTTTTTGAATATATTGCAGGAGGTTTTTATGGGAAAACTTGAAACAGGTAAGGCAGCACCGTCATTTACTCTCCCCGCTGACAGCGGAAACGATATTTCTCTTTCCGACTATAAAGGGAAAAAAGTGATTTTATATTTCTATCCGAAAGATAATACGTCCGGCTGCACGCTGGAGGCACAGGCTTTCCGGAATCACCGTGACGCTTTCCTTAAAAACGGCTATGTCGTTCTCGGTGTAAGCCGTGACAGTATCAAAAAACATTGCAATTTCCGTGATAAAAACGAATTGAATTTCCCCCTTCTTTCCGATGAGGACGAAACGGTTTGCAACCTTTACGGCGTTTTGAAGGAAAAGAGCATGTACGGCAGGAAATATATGGGAATTGAGCGTTCGACCTTTATCATCGATGAGGAAGGACGGCTGGTCAAGGAGTACAGAAATGTTAAGGCTGCCACCCACGTTGATGATTTACTGGAAGATTTAGGTATCAAGGCTTAGCTGTAATAAAAAGAGGAGGAATCGTTTTTTGATTCCTCCTCTTTTTTGTTGTTTCTTTTCCGTCAGCAAACGGCATCGAGAAGCTTTTTCGTATACGCCGACCGGGGGTGTGTGCAAATTTCCTTTGTTGTTCCTATTTCTACAAGTTCCCCGCGGTTCATGATGAGCACGCGGTCACTGATCCGGCTTACGAGAGGCAGGTCATGGGTGATAAAGATGAGACTCATGGAATGTATATCCGCCAGTTCCATGAGAAGTTTTACCACTTTAGCCTGAACGGATACGTCCAGTGCCGATGTCGCTTCGTCACAAATAAGAATTTCGGGATGAACCGACATTGCTCTGGCAATAGCGGCTCTTTGGCATTCTCCGCCGGAAAGCTCATGAGGATATTTATCCCCGTAAGACGAAGGAAGTCCCACATCTCCCAGAAGTGCGGCAACCTGTTCATGTACGGGCCGCGAATCTGTAGAAAGGTGACGAATCGTATCTGCCATGGACTGTCCGATTTTCCGTCTCGGATTAAAAGAGCCGTGGGCATCCTGAAATACCATTTGTATCTTCCGGTAAATCTTTTTTTGTTCTTGCCCCGCCAGACCCACAATGGACTTGCCGTGAAAAAGGATATCTCCGCCCGTAGGCCGGTGCAGACCCGTCACAAGTTTGGCAATCGTAGATTTTCCGCTTCCGCTTTCTCCGATAACTCCCAGTTTTTCCTTATATTTCAAATCAAAGGCAACATTTTTCAACGCTTTGATAAGGTAGCCTTCTTTGGAAAATGTCATGTCCAGATTTCGGCAGGCCAGTATAGAATCTGTCATCACTTTTCCTCCTCTGTATCTTCTCTTTGGTAGGCAAGTTTCGGAACGGCGGTGAGCAGTGCCTGTGTATAAGGATGCTGCGGATTGTCAAGGACATCCTTTGTCTTTCCTGACTCTACAATTTCTCCTTTGTACATGACTGCCAGACGGTCGGCAAGAAGACCGACCGCACCCATATTATGGGTCACTACAATCATCGCGGTCCCCAGCGTATTACGAAGCATTTTCAGTTCTTCAATGACCTGCTTTTGGATTGTCGTATCCAGTGCCGATGTCGGTTCGTCGGCAAGAATCATGCGGGGACGTAGAATGACGGCAAGAGCAATCACCACTCGCTGTGCCATACCGCCGGAAAGTTCAAAGGGATAAGCATCAAGAATACGGTCAATTTCATGAAATCCGATACGTTCAAACACAGAGGCAATAAGGTCATCCATTTCTTTTTTACTCATGTCCTTATGGGCATGAAGCATTTCATAGAACTGGATCCGCACACGGCGGGTGGGATTTAATGATTCTCCGGGGTTTTGAAAAATATAGGAAATCTGCTCGCCCTGAAGTTTCTTTTTCTCTTTCCTCTCCATGTGAATCAGGTCTTTACCTGCAAAACGGATATTTCCTTTATAAACGGTCGTCCGAAAGCCTTTCAAATCGCCGACGGCTTTCAGAAGTGTGCTTTTCCCGCTTCCGCTTTCTCCGACAACGCCCAATATCTCTCCTTCCCGGAGCGTAAGGCCGATGTTACGGATCACTGTTTTGCCGCCATAACCGGCATTCAGATGTTCAATTGTCAGTAATGGCTGCATAAAAACCTCTTATTTCTGAATATCTTTCGTTACCTGGTAGTAGTCGTTCGGTGTGATTTCATAGCCTTTGACTTTTTTATTCATACCTACCTGAAGGGTGTTGAATCCGATAAAGTCCATAGCCGCATCATCGATAATCTGCTGCTGTATCTGGTTTACCAATGCATTTCTTGCCGCTCCTACGGGAGTTTTCTGCAATTCGCCGATCCAGCTGTCCAGTTCGGGATTGTTGTAGTGGCCGAAATTGGTTTTGCTTGTGCTGAGATAAGCATTTCTGAGGAAATCATAAGGATCGCCTACCGGAAGGGTGACCACATAGTAAAGGCCGATATCAAAGTCGCCGGGAGCATAGAAAGTCGCTTTTTCAAAAGATTTAATCTGTACATCAATGCCGATTTTTTTAAGTTGTGCCTGCATTTCTGTAGCAATCGGAGCCATAGCCGCCCGTTTGTAAATACTCAGCTGCAGAGATAAGGGCTTGCCGTCTTTTTCTACAATGCCGTCATTGTTTGTATCTTTATAGCCTGCATCTGCCAAAAGTTTCTTTGCTTTCGCTTCGTCATACACTCTCGGTTTCAGACGGTTGACGCCGTATTCCGTATCTTCAGGGAATGCGTTATACGCAGGTGTGACAGCACCTTTCATGAGATTTTCACCGATATCCTTTTTATTCAATCCGTAGATGATGGCTTCGCGGACTGCTTTATCTTTCATTTTGTCCAAATTGAAATACATCTGGTATACCCGCGGCTGGGCAACTCTTTTGACAACCAGATTATCTTTTTTAGCCACTGTTTCTGCAGCATTGACAGACAAATCCTGGGCTACGTCAATTTCTCCGGAGTCAAGAGCCATGGCAAGAGCATTTGCATCGGCTACGGTTCTGTATTCCACCGTTTCCGATTTCACCTCTCCGCCCCAATACTTGTCATTTTTCTTCATGACCGCTTTTTTATTCGGTTCATAAGAAGCCATAACGAAAGGACCGGTTCCTATCGGTGCATTTTCAAAATCTTTTGTATTTGCTACATCAATAATGGTGGCATAAGGATCGCAGAGGTCATGGATAAGTGTATTATGGGGCTTTTCCGTTTTGATGATGAGAGCATCTCCGTCAACGCTGTATTCCGCCGTTTTCAGAACGGTTGCTCTTTCATTGATTTCTCCCGCTCTTTTCAATGCGGCAAGGACTTTTTTCGGTGTTACTTTTTCCCCGTTGGAGAAGGTCAGGTTTTTCTTCAGTGTAATTTTCCAGGTAAGCGGATCGAGCTGTTCAAATTTTTCTGCCAGCCACGGTTCCGCTTTGAGACCTTTTCCTACTTTAAATAAGGTTTCACCGACACCGTAACGGACCGTATACCAGCCCTCCCAGCCTTTTGCAGGGTCCATGGTGGTGGAAACGGATACCGTTCCGCCTATACGGACTGTCTTATCCGCCTTTTTATTATCTCCCCCGCAGCCTGTAATCATGAGTGAACAAGCTGTAAGAGCCGCTACCGCAACTGCTGCATATTTCTTTTTCATAGTAACCTCCTCGGCATAAAAATAATTTATTTTTTATTCTTCGGTTCCAAGAGATCTCTCACTTTGTCACCGAATAAATTAAAAACCAACATCACTGTCACCATGACGGCACTGGGTACCAGTGCTACCCACGGTGCATTTTGAAGGCAGAGCCGCCCTTCACTGATCATGGAACCCCACTCCGCCTCAGGGACCTGCACGCCCAGTCCCAAAAAGGAAAGTCCTGCCAGTCCCATCATCATACCGCTCACATGGAGAGTCGCCGTTACGATAAGAGGACCTGCTATATTCGGCAATATATGGATAAAAATAATTTCCCTGTCACTGCAGCCTCCCAGACGGGCGGCATGGATAAAAGTTTCTTCCTTGATACTGATGACGGAACCTCTGGCAAGCCGGGCATACTGTGTCCATGCCGTCAGCACAAGGGCAAACATGGCATTGAAAAGACTGCCGCCCAAAATACCGGCCACCGCCACGGCAAGAAGAATATCGGGGAAAGCAAGGAAAACATCGGTAACACGCATAAGCACCATATCTGTTTTTCCGCCGAAGTAACCGCCGAGAAGTCCGACGGTCGTTCCGATAAATGCGGCATAGGCAATAATGATAAACGCAGCAAAAATGGAATTTCTGCTCCCCACCATGACACGGGATAAAATATCCCGGCCGTGATTATCCGTGCCGAAAAGATGGTCTGCCCCGGGCGGAGTAAGAATATTTCCCGAATCGGTAAGATACGGGTCATAGGGAGTAAGCGATGGAGAAACGAGACTGAATAAGATAATCAAAACAATGAGTCCCGACAGCCACCACATGCTCCGCGGCATTTTAGAAAAAGAAATATTCATGACAGTTCCTTAAAAATCCTTGATTTTCGGGTTAAAGAGGGTATAGGAAATATCGGTGAGCAAATTGACCACCATAAATGCCGACGCCATCCAGACGATGACTGCCTGTACCACCGGATAGTCTCTGTGACTGATTCCCTCCATGATAAGATTTCCCAGTCCCGGCCAGGTGAAAATGGTTTCCACAATCACGGTTCCTCCCAAAAGAGAGCCTAAGGAAAGGCCGGTCAGGGTAATCACAATGACCATGACATTTTTTAATACGTTTTTATACAAAATAACGGATTCCGAAAGTCCTCTCGATCGCAGGCCCACCACATATTCCTTATTCATTTCATCAAGAACCGCCGCTCTTATCTGGCGGATATATCTTGACGACATGACGAGGGCAAGTGAGAGAGAGGGCAGAATCAGACCGATACTCTCTGTCGTTGCCAGCACGGGAATCCATTTAAGACGGTAGGAAAATATAAACATCAGACACAGGGCAATAATGAAATTCGGCAACGCATTTCCTACAAACGCAAAAAAGCGGATTGCATAGTCGAAACGGCTGTTTTGTACGGACGCGGTATAAATGCCGAGAGGAATGGAAATCATCAGAGTGAGAATAAGAGATGCCGCCGCCATTTTCAGTGTATACGGAAGCGCCCTCACTATCATGGACGATACACTTTCATCAGTGATATAGGAAGAACCCATATCCCCCTGGAGAAACCGGAAAAGCCAGTCCCCGTATTGTACAAAAAAAGGCCGGTCCAGACCCATTTCACGGGTCATTTTTTCTACAAGAACGGGATCGGCACTGATTCCCCCTGCAGAAAGCCGGACACTCACCGGATCACTGGGGGACATATAAATAAGACTGAACGCTAAAAATGTTATTCCCAAAAGCACGGGAATAAACTGGATGATTCGTTTTATAATGTTCTTCTGCATTCTGTAATTCTTCATACAACCTCTGTTCTGACAGCAGACTGAAACTGTATTAAAAATGCGAATGATTCTACAATTACTGCTGTAAAAATTATATCAAATTATGAACTGCTCTTCAAACTAAAAAAGCATGCCCTTCGACATGCTCTTTCATTTTTAATATTTATCGCCGTAAATTTCTTTATTTCTTTGAATAATTGCCATGATACGGCTTGCCGTTTCCTCAATCGCCTTATTGGACACGTCAATAACCGGACAATGGAGCTGTCGCATAACTTCCTTGGCATAGGCAAGCTCATCTTCAATGCGGTCGATATCCGTATAATTGGCCGTTCCGGAAAATCCGAGGGCTTTCATTCTTTCACTGCGGATTGAGTTTAATTTATACGGATCGATAATGAGGCCTATCAGACGATACGGCGGAACTTCAAATATTTCGTGCGGGAGCTGTACTTCCGGCACAAGGGGCAAATTGGCAACTTTATATTTTTTATGCGCCATGTACATGGAAAGCGGTGTTTTTGATGTTCTGGATACACCGACAAGTACGATATCCGCCTTTTTAAAACCTGCCGGATTTTTCCCGTCATCGTAGCGGACGGCAAATTCGATAGCTTCTACTTTTTTGAAATATTCTTCGTCCAGACGGTGGATGATACCCGGTTTCATACGCGGAGAGACTCCCGATTCTTCGGTCACCATATCCATCATCGGCCCTAAAATATCGACATAGCGGACATTTTTTTCTTTAGCCAGCCGTTCAAAATCATCACGGAGTTCACGGCTCACGAGGGTATGGCATATGACTGCCCCCTGTGCCGCCGCATCGTCAATGATTTTTTCTATCTGGTCGGTATGACGGACAAAAGGCACTCTGTGTATTTCTATGTCCGCATCATACTGGCTGATTGTCGCTTTTGCCACACTTTCCGCCGTTTCTCCAAGAGAATCGGAAACTACATAAATCTGAGGTAATTTGCTCATTCCTTACCCCCTACCGCCCTTTCCCAATTCCAGGAACAGACGGGTAATATTTGTTTTGGATACACGACCGACAAGAATAAATTTTCTGTCGCCGCCGGTTTCTTTAAATGTCCCGATAGGAAGGCAATCAATTTCGTAGTCCATCATTTTTTGGGCAATAGAAACCAAATCTTCTTCAGGCTCGCCGTAAATCATCTTGGACCGGGAAGTCATAACCATAGAAATCGGGACCTTTGCCAAATCTTCGCGGCCCATGGCAGCCTTTAAAAGGTCTTTTCTGGAAACAACGCCCTGTATATCATCTTTTTTACCGACAAAAATAGTACCGATATCTTCTGTAAAAAGGAGTACTGCCGCATCATAGGCATTAGACTCCGCACTGACAAGCACCGGTCTGGACATGCAATCCTCGGCGGTACAAGACTTGATTTGTGCCGCTGCCGGATCTTCTCCTCCTCCGAGATAGTAATATCCCAGTCTTCTGCGGGCTGCAATGATTTCTCCGGAAAGCAATACAGCCAAATCTCCACGGAGAGCACTTCTCGTCACATGGAGACGTTCTGCAATTTTTTCCCCTGTAATAGGACCATCTTCACGGACAATGCGTGTAATTTCTTTTTGGCGGCTCGTTAGCTGCATATTTTTCCCTTCCTCTCTTCTGTTCTGCAAGAAATTATGATAGCCGGGATCCCTTAGAGGACCCGGTTATCATCTGTCTGCTGCAAAGCACGGTTTCAAATCTTGTCGGAAAACTTTACCGGCAACAGACTTTTTTTATAATTCATAATCTTCCGTATCTGTAAGACCTCTTCCGGTCGCCTTGTCCAGAATCAAGCGCTGTTCAATTCTTGCTACATTCAACTTGGTGCTCTTGACCATATCCGGGTTGACGGATACATAGTCAATACCGCTCTTTACAAGGAATTCCGTAAAGTCCGGATATACCGACGGCGCCTGTCCGCAGATAGATACGGTTTTTCCGTCTCTGTGTGCCACTTTGATAAGATGGCGGATGGCTCTCTTGATAGCCAGATTTCTTTCGTCAAAGAGAGATGCGACGGTGTCATTATTTCTGTCACAGCCGAGAACAAGCATGGTAAGGTCATTGGATCCGATGGAGTATCCGTCTACAAACTTGTTGAACCGGTCAGCAAGGAGAATATTCGACGGAATTTCAGCCATGAGCAGAAGTTTGAAGTCCGGACCTCTTTCCAATCCTTCTTCTTTCATGATAGCGGTTACTTTTTCTGCTTCTTCTACCGTACGGCAGAACGGAATCATACAATTCAGGTTCTTCAGTCCGAATTCTTCACGGACTTTCTTGACCGCTTTCAGTTCGAGACGGAAAGCAGCGGTGTATTTCGGGTCATAGTAACGGGAAGCCCCTCTCCAGCCGAGAAGATCAGCCGGTTCCTCCGGTTCATATTTGTCGCCGCCTTTCAGATTTCTGTATTCGCCGGACTTGAAATCCGAGAAACGGAGAACGACGGGACGGGGTGCCAGAGCACGGCATACTTTACTGATGCCTTCAGCCAGCATATCTACCACCTTTTCCGGACGGCCCGTTTCGATAAGATACAGCGGGTGTTCGTGAATGAAAGTGGTCCAGATAAATTCTTCTCTCATGAGGCCGATGCCGTCACAGGGAAGAGATGCATATTTGCCTGCCAGGTCGGGATCGCCGAGATTCATGAGGACACCTGTGCCTGTAGGCGGGAAATATTCAGCGACAGCCGTTGCTGCGCCTTGTGCCTGTTCGTGTTTTTCCGGCTTTACAAGGTCGGCTACAATGCCGTCATAGACAACGCCGTTCTGTGCATCCACAGTGATGTCCTGTCCCGATTTCAAAACGGAAGTAGCTTCCACGCTGCGACTCTTCGTTCCTACTACGCAGGGAATACCGAGTTCGCGGGAAACGATAGATGCGTGGCAGGTCATTCCGCCTGCATCGGTTACGATGGCAACCGCTTTTTTCATAGCCGGAACCCAGTCGGGGGACGTCATTGTGGTGACAAGTATTTCCCCTTCTTTAAACTGGTCGATATCGGCCGGATCGGTAATTACATGACATTTGCCTGCCGCCATTCCCGGACTTGCAGGAAGACCTTTCACGAGTACTTTATGATCTGTTGTCATGGTAACATTTGCCTCCGTTTTTTTATCTTTATTTTTCTTGGACCATACGGTTTCGGGACGAGCCTGGAGAATCCAGAGACGATTCTTGTGATCCAGTGCCCATTCCATATCCATATAGCAGCCGTAATGTTTTTCAATTTTCTTCGCATAAGTAGCCAGTGTGGCAATCTGCTCATCTGTCATGACTTGCATTTTTGCCCGTTCTTCGGGAACCCGTCTTTCTTCTACGTCGCCGCCTTTTTTACGGACAAGCTCGATGGCTTTTTCATTGATGCGGCGGTCACGAATGGTCAGTGTTTCCTTATCTACCACAAAATTATCGGGTGTTACGGTGCCCTGTACCACATATTCGCCGAGCCCCCAGGAACCTTCAATCATAATGGTGTCATCAGCACCGGTAGCAAGATTTACGGTAAACATAACGCCGGAAACTTTGGAGTCTGCCATCATCTGGACAGCTGCGGAAAGCGCTACGTTTTCATGGTCGAAATTCTTTTTCGTACGATAATAAACGGCACGGTCCGTAAAGGTGGACGCATAGCATTCCTTTACCTTTTGGATGACCATGTCACGGCCGGTGACATTCAGATAGGTATCCTGCTGGCCTGCAAAGGAAGCATCCGGTAAATCTTCTGCCGTTGCGGAAGAACGGACAGCCACGAAAGGATTCTTTTCTCCGACTTTTTCGGCAAGCTTCTCATAGGCTTTGCCGATGGCATCAGCTAAATCCTGTGGCATTTCCGCACTGCAGATGCTTTCTCTGATTTTCGTGCAAACATCATGAAGTTCTACGGAATCTTCCACATCTTTCAAATCCTTGAGGAGTTCATGGATTTTTTTATTTTGTCCTGTCACTTCCATGAAATAACGATATGCGTTGGCTGTCGTTGCATAGCCGTAGGGAACGGGTACATCTACGGAAGAAGTGAGTTCTCCCAAAGATGAAGACTTTCCGCCGACCAAAGCCACATCAACTCTGCGAAGCTCGTCAAACCATAATACATAAGCACTTTCTCTTGCGTCCATCATGACCTCCTTAGTCATAGAAGAAAATATAAACGTATACTCTATTGCTCATATTCATGACTATAGTATACTTTTGTTGCTAAAAAGTCAAATCTATATGTGTCTGAATATCCTTGGATTTCTTGGGAATAAATGTATACTATATCTGATTTTTATGAAAATATAAAAGCTTCCGTTATTTTTCATTTACGGTGACTAAAATTCCTTGTACAGGGTATTAAATATTTTTTTACCTCTCTTTTCAATCATCAATCTGTCTGTTTTTACCTGTGATTCTTTTATGGATTGCATCTGCGCTAAAAACCGGAAAAGGAAAGAAAAATTCGTTACTGTTTTAAAAACCGTGACGGCAGGACATGTATTTTCATGCACAAAAAAAAGCACGGCTCTTGCGAGTCGTGCCCGAATTCTGGCAGGGGTAGGTGGAGTCGAACCACCGATAACGGAGTCAAAGTCCGTTGCCTTACCGCTTGGCTATACCCCCATAAAGGTTTTATATTTATGCATTTGTCGTAAAAAAAATGGGGCGAGTGGTGGGGATCGAACCCACGCATAACGGAGCCACAATCCGCCGTGTTAACCGCTTCACCACACCCGCCACATCAGGCATTATGTGGGACGTGCCACATAACGAAATGTATTATACCATGCTCTTTATATTCAGTCAAATATTTCTTCTTTCCGTCAACTTTCTTCTCCCTTTTTATATTTTTTCCCTTTCTAAGTGACAATCATTTTTTATCCTTATATAATAGATAGATATAATATTTCATATTCCGAAGACGAAATGCTTTTATTTTGTCCCACCTTTTATTTTATACTTTATTTATAGCTTATGGAGGTTCTATGTCTACCCGATTCCAGAATATGACCATTAACGAATATCTGACCGTTCTCGGTTCTACCGCTCCTGCACCGGGCGGCGGAGCGGCGGCGGCTCTCACGGGCGCCCAGGCCTGCGCACTGGCGGAAATGGTATGCCGTTTCACGGAAAATAACCCGCATGATCCGTCTTTTAAAGAAAAAGCAGGGAAATACAAGGACCTTTTTGTCATGGCCCGTTCTATATTTTTGGACCTCATGGACGAAGATGCCGCCAATTTCAAAGCTTTGATGACCCTTTTGCAGGCACCGAAAGAAGGAGACGGAGAAGAAAGAAAAGCCGCTTTGGAAGAAGCTTTTAAAAAATCAGCGGAAGCACCGATGCAGATGGCACAGACCATGAGCGACCTTCTTCCTGCCATGACGGAGCTTTTACTCCACTGCAATGAAAATGTCATGACCGATGCCATTATGGCGGCGCAGGAGGGTATTTCCTGTATCCGCGGTGCAAAACTGAATGTACAAATCAATGTGAAATATATTCACGATGAATTTTACAGGCATGAAACAGAAGAATCTTTTGCGGCCTGGGAAAATGCGATTTCTGCTATAGATGCGGTTTTAACGTATCAGGTTCATTTATAATCGTATGTGATTTTTATTTACCGAGAGGTTATTTTGGAAGACAATAAAGAAAAATCTTCTGTCGCTGATGCAGAATTTAACAAACAACTGTTTAAAACGTATTTGGCGCTGGACAACTGGCACCGTTTCCGTCTCCGCCTTTTTATCGAAGGGATTCTGGTCGGTATTGCCGGCGGTCTTGCTGTCGGCGTATTCCGTTTTCTTCTGACAAAAGCGGAATTTTTACGCCTGTACGGCTATGAAAATATCATCTGGCCGGCTATAAAAAACGTCTCCTTGCTTCCCCTGTTTCTTTGGCTTTGCTCCCTTGTTTTTATCGCCGCGGCTCTTTATAAAATGTGCCGGGTAGCTCCCATGGCATCAGGCTCGGGAATTCCGCAGGTCAAAGGTGTCATTCTCGGTCTTTTCAAAATGGACTGGCTTCGTATACTCTGGGTAAAGATTGTGGCAGGTGCCGCCGGTATAGGCGCAGGTCTCTCGCTGGGACGGGAAGGCCCGTCTATCCAAATCGGTGCCGTCGCCGCACAGGGTCTCAGCCGTTTCATGGGACGGACACGCATGGAAGAGCGGTATCTCATTACCGCCGGCGCCGGTGCCGGTCTTGCCGCCGCTTTCAATGCACCCGTAGCAGGTATGATGTTTGCCCTTGAAGAGCTGCACCGGAATTTTTCGGGCGCCGTTCTTCTTCCCACCATGGCCGCTGCCGTTTCCGCCACCATTGTGTCCCGTCTCTTTTTCGGCTCGTCCACAAGTTTCCTTTTCCCCAGTCTGGTCCGTCTTCCTTCGGAATATCTGGTCTATGTCATTTTTATTGCCGTCACTTGCGGTATCGGCGGTATCATTTTTAACTACGGCCTTCTCCATACCGATAAATTTTACGGTCTTCCCGTATTTAAAAACCAATCGGTGAAAATTCTTTTTGCCCTTCTTACCGCCGCTGTTCTCGGTCTTTGTCTTCCCCAGGTTTTAGGCGGAGGAAATACACTGGTAGACACGCTGGCAGAAACAAGATACAGTCTCGGATTTATCTGCCTTTTGCTTTTGGGTAAATACCTTTTCACTCTCATCAGTTACGGCTGCGGTGTCCCGGGCGGATTCTTCCTGCCCCTTCTCGTGACAGGAGCACTCATGGGTTCGGCAGAAGCCTGTATCTTTGTTTCTTCCGGTTTCCTCGCCGATATGTATACCCCGAATATCATCATCATTTCCATGGCCGCTTTTTTTGCCGCCAGCGTAAGGGCTCCCATTACGGGGACACTCCTCATTTTGGAAATGACCGGTGACTTCGATCATCTCATGGCGCTCTCCCTTTCTTCCGCCGTAGCATACATTACCGCCGAATTCCTTAAAGGAAGCCCTATTTATGATGCTCTTTTGAAAAAATCTCTTGCCGCCGGAAATACACCGGTGCTGAAAGAAGAAAGAAATATCATGGAAGTGCCAGTAGGAAGCGGCTCCATTCTGGAAAACAGAACGGTGGAAGAAATTCCCCACCTGCCCCATACGGTCTTGGTAAATATCAAACGTCAGGGGGAAAGCATGATTCCCGACCCCGATATCCGTCTCCGTCAGGGAGATTTCCTCTATTTCCTTACAGAAAGCGGAAATTCGGAAAAAGTACTCCGCCTGGGAGCGGAACAAGTTCCGAAAAATCATGTCCGCAAATTATAAAAAAATAAAAACGGTGACTCCATGGCAGAGCCGCCGTTTTTTATTTCCTTATTTATTTTTTTCTGTCAAAAGTGCGGCACGGAACTTTGCAATTCCGCGGATATCTTCCGGTGTGGTCCGGCAGCAGCCCCCGATGAGCGAGGCTCCGCTCTTTTGCCACTTTTCCACATAGTCCCCGTAAGAAACGGGAGAACCGGTCCATTTTTTATTGACCGCGTCCCACACTTCACCGCGGTTCGGATATACTGCGACAGGCTTGTCCGTTTCCTTTCTGATTTCTCCGATTAACGCCTCTACATACCGGGGATCCGTACAATTGACGCCTATGGCTTCCACCTGTTTTTCCTTATCAAGCACGGCGGCACAGCGGACGATGAGATCACCGCCGCAGGTATACTTTTCATCGCGGCAGGAAAAAGAAATCCACGCCGGTGCATCAGGCCATTCATGGAGAACGGAAACGATAACTTCCGCCTCCTCCAGAGAAGGAACGGTTTCGCAGGCCAGAATATCCGGTCCCTGTGACAAGAGAACCGACAACCGTTCTCTGTGGAAATCCGCCAATTCCTTTTCGGAAACGCCGTAATGCCCCCTATACTCTGAACCGTCCGCCAAGTACGCTCCGTAAGGACCTACTGAGGCGGCCACGAGAGGAACAGGCCTGTTTTCACAAAGCGGGGAAGAAAGAAATTCATCTCTTGCTTCCTGTACCAGTCTCACCGACCGTTTCAGTAACTCTTCCGCCTCTTTTTTAGTAAATCCTTTTTTCATAAACCCCGGCACGGTAGCCTGATAACTTGCACTTCCGATGATGTCCGCCCCGGCCTCCAGATACGAACGGTGCACCGCTTTTACCAGCTCCGGATTTTCATATAAAGCCACGGCACTCCACAATTCATCGCGGATAGAAAATCCCTGCCGTTCCAGTTCCGTTGCAAAAGCCCCGTCCAATACAATCAGAGGATATTTTTTTAAAATACGGGAAATATGACCTGTCAATTCCTGTCCCTCCCTCATTCTTCCAATAACGCCTGCGGCGGATTTTTTCCGAACCACTTGCGATAGATTTCCGCAAACTTTCCGTTTTTCTTTATTTTCGCAAGACCGCTTTCTATTTTTGCGAGCAGTTCCGTATTGCCTTTCTTTACCGCTATGCCGAGATTTTCTGTCGTCAGAGCCACCGGTGCGGTTTTTACGGAATTGTCATTTGTTTTTGCCACATAATATTCATTGGTCGGTATATCATTGACGACCCCTTCCACGGCCCCGTGTTTCAAGTCGATAAAAGCATCACTTAACGTATTATACACACGGACATCGGCCCCTTCAATCTTCCGTGCCGCCTCTTCTCCCGTCGATCCGATGGTAACGCCCAGCGTTTTTCCTTTCAAATCTTCCTTCTTCACAATCGAATCATTATCCGCTTTCACCACGACACCGAGTCCGGCGATGTAGTAACGTTTTGAGAAATCAACCGACTTCGCCCTGTCGTCCGTAATGGTGATATCATTGATAGCCACATCGATATCCCCTGTCTGCAGCGCCGGAATCAGTCCGTCGAAATTGACATTTTTGACTTGTACCTTCAGATTTTCTTCTGCCGCCACCGCTTTGATAATGTCTACATCAAACCCGACATACTCTTTCGAATTCAAATCCTGCGAACCGAAAGGCGGATAAGCGGCGTCCATACCTGCCCGTATTACTGCCTCTCCTTTATTCTCCTGCTTTGAAACCCCCTGTCCTCCGCACCCTGCGGATAGTCCGATAACCGCTGCAGAAAATGCGGCCACTGCCAAACATACGATTTTTTTCATCATTGTCCCTCTTTTCTAAAATAATTGACTGGATAACTTATGCAGAAATGCGGAATTTAGGGAAATAAAAAAACTCCCTCCCTGTAAAGGGACGGAGATCCGTGTTACCACCCAATTTCGTCTATATGTCACCACATAGACCTTTGTAGGTACGCCGGCTGATGCCTTGATACCGCATCTCTATAACGGGAGATCCCGGGCTGCTTCACGATTCGGCATGCCAGACTCCAAGGCCATGTTCGGTCATTTTCTCTGCGCTCCCTTTCACCGGACAGGAGCTCTCTTTGGCAGATACGGTGACTTACTCTTCTTATCATCGTCTTTATGTAAGTTGAGGTAACTATATCACGAGTGCTTAATCGTTGTCAAGTCATAATTTCATTTCTTTTTTACCGGGAAAAACAAATAAAAAATTAGTTTACATGTAAATAAAAATAAATAATTGAAAGCACTGTATTTTCCTTTTTTGCAAGAAATAAAAATGAAAACGGAAAAAATAATTTAAGTTACCGGAAAATATTTGATTTAGGATATACTTACCTATATAATAAATAAAAAGTTAAGTTTTCATACTTACGGAGTATATAAAATCGGGAGAAGGAAAAAAGTAAAGAAACAAAAAGTTTCGGAGGGAGGGATGACCTATGACATCAGGAAAGGAAGATTACTTAAAAGCGATTTACATCATCAGTGAAGACCATGAACTGGTATCCAATAAGGAATTATCCGACATGCTCCACGTATCGCCGCCGTCAGTCAGTGAAATGATTACAAAACTGCAAAAAGAAGGCTATGTGGATTACACGGCTTACAAAGGCAGCAAGATGACAAAAAAAGGCCGCCGGGAAGCGGGAAAATTATTCCGTTTCCATGCACTGTGGGAAGTTTTCCTGGTGGATAAATTGAATTTCTCATGGAGTGAAGCCCACGAACAGGCAGACGGTCTGGAACATCAGACGGGAGAAAAGTTGGCTGAGCGCCTCGATGAATATTTGGGCCGGCCGAAACATTGCCCCCACGGCGATCCGATTCCCGATGCCGCAGGAAACCGCGAAGGTCTCACGACCCGCCGTCTTGCCGAAGTGGAAACCGGGGAAGAAACACGAATCCGCCGTATGATGGAAGACTACAACCTCATGGACTATCTGCAAAGCAAAGGAATTTATGCGAATATGCCGGTCAAAGTCAAAGGGAAAGAACCTTACGAAGGACCGGTGACGTTAGAAACCGAAAAGGGAGATATTTCCATCAGCTATAAAGCAGCCCTGCAAATTTTTGTCGACGACTAAGAGATAAAGAGCCTTGCGGGGCTCTTTTTTTATTCCATCTGGTTATATGAAAAAAATTGATTTTTGATAATTTATATATATTCAAATCCTCCTTATAATAAAAGAAACCTTACAAGGAGGAATGAATATGTATAAAGCAATGACCATTGCCGGCTCGGATACGAGCGGCGGCGCCGGTATGGAAGCCGATTTAAAAACATTTCAGGAAATGTCCGTATACGGTATGGTAGCCCTCACCTGCATCGTTGCGGAAAATCCCGATAACGACTGGGCTCATGAAATTTATCCTATCGAAACACCGGTGATTGAAAAGCAGATTCACACCATTTTCGGAGGTATCGGCGCCGATGCCATGAAAACGGGCATGCTCGGAAGTCGCGACTTGGTGGAACTGGTCGCCGATACGATTGACAAGTACCGTTTGGAAAAAACCGTCATCGATCCCGTCATGGTCTGCAAAGGAATCGATACCATCATGGTCCCCGAAGCGGCAGAAGCTATCAAAGAAATACTGGTAAGCCGTGCGTATCTCATGACCCCCAACCTTTTGGAAGCCGCCTATCTGGCCGGTATGGAGCGGATAGAAACCATAGACGATATGAAAGAAGCGGCCACACGCATTTGTGATAAAGGTTGCCGCCATGTAGTCGTCAAAGCAGGAGACCGTTTATCGGGAAATGAAGCGGTAGAAATTTTTTATGACGGAAACACATTTACGGAAAAACGGCACCCGAAACTGGAAGGCGTATACAATCATGGAGCAGGCTGCACATTTTCTGCCGCCATCACGGCAGGACTTGCCAAAGGACTTCCCGTAAAAGAAGCGGTCCTCGGAGCAGAAACCTTTACTGAAGCGGCCATCAAAAAATCTTTCCGAATCAATCAATGGGCAGGCGCCCTTTTCCATGCAGCATGGAGAGAAAAATAAACAGCCGGAAAATCTGTTTTCCCCGGGGAAAGCAGATTTTTTTGTGGAAAAAGCAGATACGGCAAGAAAAAATCATGAAAAATTTTTTTACTTCCAAACGCTTGACAACGATTAAGCACTCGTGATATAGTTACCTCAACTTACATAAAGACGATGATAAGAAGAGTAAGTCACCGTATCTGCCAAAGAGAGCTCCTGTCCGGTGAAAGGGAGCGCAGAGAAAATGACCGAACATGGCCTTGGAGTCTGGCATGCCGAATCGTGAAGCAGCCCGGGATCTCCCGTTATAGAGATGCGGTATCAAGGCATCAGCCGGCGTACCTACAAAGGTCTATGTGGTGACATATAGACGAAATTGGGTGGTAACACGGATCTCCGTCCCTTTACAGGGAGGGAGTTTTTTTATTTCCCTAAATTCCGCATTTCTGCATAAGTTATTTCAAATTCATCATTTTATTCAAAAAGGAGAAATCATCATGAACCTGAAAAAAACAATCGCCGTTTCCCTCGCCGCACTGGCTTGCACCGCCATCATCACAGGCTGCGGACAAAGTGAAAAAAATACTGCCGGAGAAAAAACGGAAATCAAAGTAGGCACCGTTCCGGGATACTCGGAACAAGTCGTCGAATTTGTTGCCAAAGAAGCGGAAAAAGAAGGACTCAAAGTCACCATCGTCCCCTTCTCCGACTACGTCACGCCGAACCAGGCCCTCGCCCAGGGAGACACCGACCTCAACTCCTTCCAGCACGGTCCTTTCCTTAACGCCTTTAACGAAAAGAACGGCACTCACATCGTAGCCATAGGAAATACCTACCTCGCACCGCTCCGTCTTTTTTCCAACAAATACAAATCCGTCAATGACCTTCCCGACGGCGCTTCGATTGCTATCCCCAATGACCCCTCCAACGGCGGCAGAGCCCTTCTTCTCCTCGAAAAGAACGGCCTCATCAAGCTGAAAGAAGGAACGGACCCCGTCAAAGCCGTCATTTCCGACATAGCGGAAAACCCGAAACACCTGAACCTCATCGAACTCGAAGCACCCCAACTCCCGCGGGCACTCGAAGACTGTGACGGCTCCGTCATCAACGGCGGCTACGTCGTATCCGCAGGCCTTGACCCGAAAAGCGCCATCGCCGAAGAAGACAATACGAGCCCTTACGTAAATATCATCGCCGCCAACGAAAAAGACAAAGACAATCCGGCATATAAGAAATTCGTAAAAATCTTCCAAACCGACGCGACCAGAAAATACATAGAAGACAACTTCCAAGTCACCCTCGTTCCTGCCTTCTGATCAAAAAAAGACGCTCCTGCGGCGTCTTTTATCATGTCATAAATTGACAGGAAAATGTTTTTACAACGCTTAAATAAGATATAATAAAATAAAACGACTGCAGGAAAAAGTATGAAATCCTGATAACTCCCGCTAAGGTATAATCAATCTGTTCTATAGCTCATTGATAATTACGTTGTAATTCCCTAATATTTCTCGCTAAGGTATAATTATCAATAGTGGTTCGGAAAAATGCGAAGAAAGCATGGGAGGTGATATAAATGGAAACCGCTGGATTGAGAGCAATAACAAAAGAACTGGTAGAGGATAATCACTCGCCATATGAATACTGCTTCGAAGCTCCGGCAATGTTGGCACACGAAACGGACGATGAACAAATCATGACGCCGAAACAGTATGAAGAACTATGGAATAGTGATTTAGAAGATTTATGTTATGACTTTGAGGACGACTGGGATTCTTACCCTGAAAAACGCAAAGAACTCTCTAAAATATTCATTGATAAAATCCGTATTATATACGAAACAATCATGATTGCGTAAATTAAGTTGTAATTCCCTAATATTTCTCGCTAAGGTATAATTCGCCGGCGTGGATGTAGTGTTCGTTATCAGTTGTAATTCCCTAATATTTCTCGCTAAGGTATAATGTCGTCGACACAATGACCATGACCATTCATGTTGTAATTCCCTAATATTTCTCGCTAAGGTATAATTAGGCGATTGCGACATCGTATATTCCGGCTGTTGTAATTCCCTAATATTTCTCGCTAAGGTATAATACATGCCTCAAAAAAGCGTTGCAGTCACTCACTGCAACGCTTTTTTGCTTGCAGAAAAACAGAAAAATTTCTCCCGTTTCTCCTTTAATTTTTCATTTTTTCAAAAAACGAGGACTTTATTTTCTTTTTCTGCCTCGTCAAGGTCAAGAACTTTTTCACCGCATAAGATTTCCATGGCTTCAAACTGCCGTTCCGTGATGAGAAGCGTCCGCACCGATCCCGACCTCGGAAGCTGTTTCAGCAGGCGTTCCCGGTGGGTATTCGCCGCTTCTATGCCGTTACAGAGACGGATATAGATGGAAAACTGCATCATATAGTAGCCGTCATTCAAAAGGAAATTTCTAAACTGCGTGGCTGCCCGCCTTTCCGCCTTGGTCATCACTGGTAAGTCAAACATGACAATCAGCCGCATATATCTACTCATAGGAATGAATACACAGCGGCAATAATTCGGGAAGTAAAAGCATTTCCGACTCCTCCTCGCAGCACCGGGACAGACTTTGCACCGTCCGTTCGATGGCATAATTGACACCGTGGACTTCTCCGCCCGATAAAATATCGGCATTTAAGAGTTGTACCAGACCGCGTCTCATCTCTTTGGTCAGCACCTCTTCTACGCTTTCCCTGTAACGGAACGCATAGAGGTCCACCAGAGGGCGGTACGGCTCGATGAGATCGTCCGCCAGATTGAAAGCATTCAGCTCGCTGTGATGAAAAAGACCGAGACTCGGTTCAAATCCGTAGATGGCAAGATACCGGGCAATAAAGGCACGAATAACGGCATAGCCGTAATTTAAGATATCATTCACCGTATCTGAGGTATGACGGATAAAACCGTCTCCGTAGAGTGCCTTGAAGTAAAGAGCCGCCGCTGTGCCTTCCACATTCGTCGTATCTCCCGACCTGACCCGCGGAATCCACGGTTTCACCACATTTTCTTTCCCGCAAAGCTCGAGGCACCGTCCCTGGTTCTTGATTTTTTGCCGGACCACCTGTTTCCACAGCTGTTTCAGCCGCGGCTTTGACTGGGAAATCTGTTTCCGCACCGTTTTGAGACGGCGGGAGTGGCTGCCGTAGGGAAGAAGAACGCCTGACGGCATATGCTTTTCATTACAGAAAATGACGACCGTTCCGTTAGCTGCCAGCCGCTCCAGTGCGTAGGCGGTCACCTCGGTTTCCCGGCTGTCCAGCACCAGTGCCGCCAAGTCTTCCACAGGCAACCGGTGCAGTTCTTCCGTCTCTATGCAGAGCCGGTTCTTCCTTAGGAAAATGCGGGCTTCGCTCTCTACGATTACCTGTCGGTACATCGCCCCTCCTCAGCGGAAGCCCTGCCGCTTTTCTTGTTTCACAACGGAAATGTTTCCCAAAACGTCAACTTCACATTTTTCAAGCTGTAATAACGTTTTGATACCCATACTTTTTATTCCGTAGCTGTTATCATGATTAATCACCGTAATACTACCTACTGATATTGCCGCTTTCTTATAGTATACATATGTATCCTTTGTCTCTATCTTGGGTGCCAAATCCGCTCCCTCTGCAACGGTAAAAGAAAGAGGTGTTTTTGCCACCACATGAATCATGTCATTGGGATAGAGAGAAAAGAGGAAATCCTTATCATCCATCACTTTCCATTCCTCATACGGTTTATAGGCAACAACCGCACGGCAGGGGAGTTCCTTTTTCACCGTATCGGATACGTAGACGGGGACAAAATAGTAGGCATTTTTCCCTTTTTCATTCACTCCGAAGATATCGATACGCACCATCGTATCGTTATAGGCGATGCCTTTCCCTTTGTGGACGGGTACATTCAGGCTTGATTTTTCTATGATTTTTACTTTTTTCACCAACGGACCGGGGGTTCCGTCTGCTTTCGGTTTATAGAAGGGCTCCTTAAAGGCCTCTTTTCCTTTTCCGCCGAAAGCTTCCAGTCTTTTTTTGAGTGCTTCATAGAGGAGGCGGTCACTTTCCGGTCTGTAGTAGCCTTCGATTTCTCCGTTTTTCAGTTTCAAGGCAGATAAGTCCGTTTTCAGAATGGTGTAGCCGTCTTCTCTCAGTTTACCGCTCCTGACCGTTTCTTTGTGGGCAGCGCCGCGGACCTTTCTTCTCGGCATACGGGAAACGAAAGGTTTTTTGATTTCCCCGACGTTCTCATAAGCAGGCAGGTGGAGACGGCGGATCGCCTCTTCCGGATCTTCACTCACCCGGGCTTCCAGCTCCTGCCAAAAACGGGGCCACGGTTCCGGGAAATTATCCTTGTTATGAAATTCCTTTGCTGTCAAAACTTCACCGGTCTCTTTATCAATCAATTTTACATTTTCTTTAATCTGGCTATATCTTGTCACTTTCTGTATCATGCCCTGTGTCGTAGCTGCAATGACCACCGCATCGACGGCATGGTGAAGGTCTCCGTTTTCACGGATTTTATGAATGCCCAGACGTTTCCGGATATACCCCGTCACGGCTCCGTTCACCGGTATGATTCTTCTTTTTCTGTCCGTATATCCCGGTGTAAGCTCCAAAGTATTTCTCAGGTAGTTATAAAGAAAACGGCTGATATACTGGGTATCCTGCAAATGTCTTTGTTTCCATTCCGCTTCTTCATCACGGCCGTACTTCACACGGAGCAGGTGCTCTCTTTTTTTACTGTCTTTGATTGTAGTTTTTACCCAGGCAATAAATTTTTCTTTCCGCTCCGGTTTATCCGCCAGATATTCCATGGGCGTGCGGTTTCCTTTATCTCTGTTTTCCTTTGTCAGGACAAGCACTTTGTTGCGGTAGGTATCATCAAAGGAACGGCTGTAGGGCAGAATGTGATCGACTTCGGCATAGGTTCTGTCATGGAGCAATTTATCGACATCAAAGAGTTTCTGGCTGTAGGCACAACACCCCTGTTGCTGTTCATACAATTTCCATTTCACGATATCCTGTCCGGTCGGGTTCATTATGTGGAACTCTTTTGAAAGGCGTTCTTTGATTTTTCATTTTTTGCATAATTTTCCTTCATTCGGTCGTCCATAGCCGCTCTGTCTTTAAAACTCCGGGCCAGCTCTCTGGCAAGTTCGATATGCACTTCTACGGGATTTCCGTATTTTCTTTGTACCGCTTTGATGACTTTCATCGTCTGGGTAACCGCTCTTTTTACAACGGGATTGGGTATATCTTCCAATTTTTCCATAGAAGATTTTCTGAAATCATAGCCTGCCGATTCGCAAGCCTTGTAATATTCTTCCCCTTTTTCTAAAAACGGCAGCAGCTTATAGCATGCATATTCCGATAAATGTCCGAATTTGCTGAATCCGTCTAAATGGGTAATTAATACGTCTGCCACATTTTCTTTTATTCCTTTTTCCGTCAGGGCGGTCCGTATTTTTTTATCATTTTTGTAGACGGTGAAAGCATAGGCGATGGCGTCGATTTCTTCGCGGCTCAGTTTTTGGATATAATTCTTTTCTACCTTGTCTAAAGCCCGCCGCATCGCATGATAGGGTTTTACCCAGCTGAATTTTACCTTCTTTTCCGCTTCTTCCGTTGTACTGTCAAGCGGATAGGTTACCCCGGAAAAGCGGGTCTCTTCGTCAAGGCCGGTTATTTGTCTCAAATCATGGTAAGTGATATTTTCTTTGGTCCATGCCAAGCCGGCTATTTTATTTTTTTCTTCCGTTTCCAGGCTTCGTTCGATTCCTTTGCAATTTACACGGATATGGTTGATTTTCTGCCATAAGTTGAACGCCATAAATGCATAGCTTGCTTTCGGTGCTCTTTTTTGGGGCGGTCTGTCGTTCTTCCCGTCTTCGAAGGTGCAATTACCTATCATTTTTTCTATCTGGTCCCCTGCATAAGGACTGTTTGCTCCCGGTCCTTCGTCAAAGTTCCGCTGCGCCGAAAAGATACTGATATATTCGTCTTCAAGGTCTTCTCCCGCAAACGTCTGTCCCAGTTCTCTCTGCTTTTTGAATAATGTCTGTACTTCTTCTTTCAGCATGGAACGGCTCACGGTAAACCGGTACGTACCGCCTTTATTTCTTTTGCAGTCTTTAAATTTTTCATCGGAGTAGAGCATGTCGCCGACAGAACGGTAATTTTCCAAAATTTTCTTATTTTCACCGATGGCGGCAAGCATCAATCCGTCTTCTCCGGATTTTTCATTTTTCCTGTTGGACTGGAATCCTCTGTGCTTGGCAAAGAAAATAAGAAGTCTTGCCCAGTCGGAAGGACTGACTTTTTCTGTAAGCGCCCTGTATCTCAACTCATAAATGTCTGTCTTATGCGGGTTTTTATAAAGATTTTCAATTTCTTCTTTTGTCAGGATATGATGACGCACTAAAAAACCACGAACTCTGTGCAAACGGAATTTACGGCGTCTTGTAAGACGACGGATTCCTCTTGCCATCCTTCGTGGTGCTGCCAGCGACTCTCCCGTCTTAGGAGCTTCCGCCTTATCAAAAATTCTTGAATTCAAATCGACAATCCGTACCGGTTCATCTTCATGATTCAGTTCCAATACCGCCCAACCGCAAGACGTGATACCTACATCCAGGCCGAGTACATAATTCATGAGGATTCCTCCTTTATGTAATATATTGTTATATAAAATAAACTGCTTTAAGTAACTTCCGTAAATAGAAACTGCTTTAAGTGATTTCCGTGTATAAAAAGATAACGGCACGCCAATAGGCGCGCCGTCAGAGCTTTACGGTACCAACAGCTCCTGTTGGACCTTATTGTAATAACCTAATATCTCTCGCTAAGATATAATTACTACAATTTTATTGTAATTTATCTCTAATCATTTTGTCAATCTGTTTATTTTTATTTTTTCCTTTTAAAACATTCTTTTCGGGTATATTTTCCGTTCTGCAGGATATATTCCGGGGACGCTTTTATATTTCTTTCAAGTCCATCGGCACGTAGGTTTCTCCCGTTTCTTCTATTTCCGCCTGACCGCCTGTCATGTCACGGAACGTGCGGATGTGTCTTTCTTTATTTCCGGGAAAGCAGAGCAGTTTGACGGTAACCGTATCGGTAAAGGTTCTGTCTTCTATCCTTATGTCCGTATTTCCTATGTAGTGCTCAAAAGTGCCGGCTGCCGTATAGGGAAGTGTCAGTTTGATTTCCGTATGAGGGGTGTATCTTACGAGCGGAGCTGTGGCGGCGAGTTCTGCCAGTGTTCCGCCGTAGGCACGGGTAAGCCCGCCTGCGCCGAGTTTGATGCCTCCGAAGTAGCGTGTGACGACGGCAAGTACGTTGGTAAGTTCTTTCATCTGCAGTACCCGGAGCATCGGATGTCCTGCCGTTCCCTGCGGTTCTCCGTCGTCTCCCGATTTTTCATAAATCCGTTTTGTTCCCGTCCGCATGGCCCAGCAGTTATGGGTCGCGTCTTTATAGGTTTTGCGGATTCCTGCCAGTGCTTCTTCCGCTTCTTTTTCCGTATGTACCGGAATGAGTTGTGCTATAAACAGGGATTTTTTGATTTCTTTTTCAAATGTATGCGGTTCTTTAACGGAAATATAGGGAATAAGCATGGTTTCCTCCTTTTTTGTATTGTACCATGTTTCCCGGTTTGTCTGCCCGGAATTTCCGCAGGCAATCGAAAAGACTCCGCCGGAAAGGGCAGAGTCCTTTTTTAATGCAATGTATAGTTATAATCTTCTTTCAGTATCAGAATGGCACCTTCGTCGCCTTTCATGGCGGCTTTCACGAGCCATTCCATAGCTTCTTTTTCATTTTGTTTGCACCCTTCGCCGTTGGCAAGTGCATATCCGTAGTGGGCCATACCGAAGGGGTCTCCCGCTTCAGCGGCGGTGCGGTAGCATGAGACGGCTTTTTTAATGTCCGGCTCTGTTCCGATTCCCGCTTCATAGCAAAGTCCCAGTGCCGAGTACGCTTCGGGAATTTCATTCTTTACCGCTTTTTTAAAGCAGGCAAATGCTTTTTCTCCGTGCCCTTCGCCGCCTTTTTTCTGGAATGCCCGTCCCAGATGATAAAAGACTTCTTTATCTCCCAGTTCTTCTGCTTCTTTTGCCATGGCGAGTGCTTTTTCCGTATCGGTCACGCCTGCCGTCCCCGTTACATATTCGGTGCAGGCGACGGAAAGAAATACGCGGAGTGTCGCTTCGCCGTCAGGATTTCCTTCTTCTTTCCCTTTTCTGATCCACATTTCCGCTTTTTCCGTATTTTTCGGTACCGCTTCTCCTTGGGCGTAAAAGAGTCCCGTCATGAGCATCGCTTCGCTGTTTCCCGCTTCCGCTCCCTGGAGATAATATTTAAACGCCAAGTCATGGTTGACCTTCCCCATGACGCCTTCGTCATAAATTTTGGCAAGGAGAACGGCAGCATCGGCGTACCCCGCTTCGGCAGCTCTTTCGAGAGCACGTTTCGCTTTTCTCGGGTTCGGCTTTCCTCCCGCAATGCCGCGGTAGTACAGTCGTCCCAGATAGTACCATGCTTCTTTGATACCGAAGTCTGCGGACATACGGTAGCAGCGGGCGGCTTTTTCTTCATCTGCAGGAACGCCTTCCGCCGTTTCATAGCGGTGGCCTATGACACCGATTTCGTGGGCCGCTTCTTCCGCTCCCAGATTGGCAGCTTTACGGAAATATGTAATTGCTTCTTCCAATTGATTCCGGGAAAGATTTTCCTGACCCATGGAATAATAATATTCCATCATCCTGTCTGATGCCATTTGACCACACTCCTTTTATACGGCTTTTCCCGTTTTACGTCGCCGCAATAGATTTTTATCCCGTAACTTTTTCTTATGAAAATTTCACGGTCTGTGGAAATTCCGTCTTATCTGAATTCCCTGCAAAGTTCTTCGAAAAGCTCTTCTGCCGGTTTTTTCACATAGTCCACCAGATTGATATCTGCCGAGGGGACGATGCTTCCGAACGGAAGTGAACCTTCTTCTTCATAAATGATGCCTGTTACCAGACTTTCCGTTTCTGCAAGCAGTTGGAAAGCGGCCGCCCTGTCATGGGGGTCATAGTTTTCACGAACGTCTTCGAGTTTGACTAAGTTTTCGTTATACCACTGGAAGGTATTCATATGGTTAAAGGTTACGCAAGGTGTAAAAATATTGACATAAGAAAATCCTTTATGATCGATTGCTTTTGTGAGGATATCAATCATCCCTTTGCCGTCGATAGCATAAGATTGTGCCACAAATGTCGCACCTGCCGCAAGTGCCATGGACGGTGCATCAAGCGGTGTCAGCGGATTTCCGTCAGGTGTCGTTTTCGTAACAAATCCTTTTGACGAGGCAGGACTTGTCTGTCCTTTTGTCAGACCGTACACCTGGTTATCGAAAACGATGTAGGTGATATCCATATTTCTTTTCATCGCATGCAGAGCATGTCCGAGACCGATGGCATAGGAGTCTCCGTCACCGGAACAAACGATGAGATGCGTATCTTTATTGGCACATTTGATGCCCTGGGCAAAAGGAAGTGAACGGCCGTGCGTGGTGTGTGCACCGTAGCAGTACTGGTATCCGCCGATACGGGAGGAGCAGCCGATGCCCGAAATCAAGGTGATGTCTTCATTTTTCCACCCTTTTTGGGCACATACTGCGGCTATGGCATTCTGGATACCGAAGTCCCCGCAGCCGGGGCACCAGTTCGGTACAATCGTATTTTTATAATCTCTCGGTGATCCCATAATCAGAGAACCTCCTTCGCCTTATTCAAAATGGTGGAAGTCAGGAACGGTGTCCCGTCATATTGGAGCAGTGACAGGAATTTGTCGTGACAGCTGAAACGGATTGCAAAGAGTTCGCGGAGCTGGGCCGTCATATTTTCTTCCACAAACAAAATTTTCTTGGCTCCTTCTACATAAGGACGAAGTTCGTCTTCCGGGAACGGAGAGAGGAGACGGAGCTGGAGGTGGTTTACTTTCTTTCCCGATTCCTCCAAAGCTTCTCTTGCTTCTTCAAGCGCTCCGTTGGTGGACGTGATACCTACGAGAAGTAAATCGCATTCCGTATCTTCATGAGCCACGTTAAACGGGCGGATAGCCTTGGAAACACCGGCAAATTTACGGTGCCGTTTATTCATCTGCTGGACACGGTCCGCCTGCCCTTCTGCAGGTTTACCGAAAACATTATGCTCAAGTCCGGTGGAAAGGAACATGCCGTTTTCCACGCCCGGAACAGTTCTCGGGGAAATACCGTCTTCCACATCTTCAAAGCGGTGGAAATAGGCTTTCTGTTTCGTATCTAAAGCAGGAAGACCGTCTCTTACCAATTTGCCCCGTTTGATTTCTATACGGTCCGGATCAAAAACGGGAACCGACTGTTTACACATACCGAACTGAAGGTCCGATAAAAGAATGACCGGTGTCTGGAATTCTTCCGCCAGATTAAAGGCTTCCTGGGTAATATAGAAGCAGTCCTCAATGGAAGATGCGGCAATAACGATTTTTTCCGCATCACCATGACCGGAGGCAATGGCATATCGGATATCGCTCTGCTCCACTTTTGTAGCCATACCTGTCGACGGACCGGCACGCATGGCGTCGATGATAACGACAGGAATTTCTGCCATAGCCGCCATGGAAATGGATTCCGCCATAAGAGAAAGGCCCGGACCTGCCGTTGCCGTGAATGCACGGACCCCTGCATAGCCTGCTCCCATTGCCATCATTACGGACGACAATTCATCTTCCGTCTGCACCACGGTGCCTTGTATTTTATGAATGTTCTTAATCATGTATTCCATGATTTCCGAAGCAGGAGTAATCGGGTAAGAAGCCATGAAACGGGAACCTGCGGCTATCGCACCCAGAGCGGCCGCTTCATTTCCCAAAAGGTAAAGCTGCTCTTTTTTCGCCGGTGTGGGGAGCTTGCCTAATTCCACGCCCTGCATGGCTTTAATCGCCAAGTCATAGCCTTCTTTGAAAATACTCTTATTTTTGGCAATGACTTCTGCCCCTTTTTTCTCAAACCGTTCTGCGATAAAACGGTAAAACGGCACTTCCGGAAATCCGAGAAGTCCGGCACTCATACCGAGAGCCGCTATATTTTTCATCTGCATGGAGCCGTATTTTTTCGCCAGTTCCGTGATAGGTAAGGGCAGAAAAATACGTCCCGTATGAGCTTCCCATTTCGGACGGAAAGCATCATCGGCAATAATTACGCCGCCTTCGGGAATTTCTTTCCCATGCAAATCGATAGTTTCCTGATCCAAAGCGACCAGACAATCCACCCGCTCTCCGATGGTTGCGATTTCCTTCGTCGCAATACGGAGCGCAATCGTCGTATGTCCCCCTTTGATACGGGAAGCAAAGAGACGTTGGCTGAAAAGCGAGTATCCCTCCTGGGCAAGGACACGTCCCAAAATTTCTCCGCAGGACTCGACACCCTGGCCCTGCTGTCCTCCCATTTTCCAAATAAAATCCTTCTTTTCCACTCCATCTTCCTCCTTACCGATGAATAGAATCAGTGAAAAAAATATCCCAAAAAAACATTCTGCAGGCATAAAATTTTATCACACAAATACTAATTTATTATAGCATACAAGTCTTTTTCTGATAAATGTCATTTCCTGCATTCCCGTTCACTTTTTCATAAAAGAAAGGCTATATTTTCATAAAAAAACAGACCCTTTCCGCTATCCGGAAAAAGAGTCTGTTCTTTTATTTTTCAAGAGGTCCCAGATGTTTTTCAAGAAAGGCCAACACCTTTTCATTCACCAAATCGGCTTGAAGAGCGGTCAGGTCATGGCCTGCACCGGGAATCAGGATACGCTCCGTCCGCGGCGATTTCCTTTTCATTTCTTCCAGTGCCTTACGGGCAGGATACAACTTTTCATTTTCACCGGCCATAAAAAGAGAGGGTACGGTGATTTTTTTCCATTCCGCTTCTTTCAGCACACGGAGCGGAACAACGAAACGGCGGCGGAAGGAGCGGAAACGCAAATCCGACCGTTCCATAAACCAATCATAGCTGATTCCGTACTTCGGCGGATGATGGAGAGAATCCTTGAAAAGCCAGCGGAAAAGACGATGACTGCCCCATATGGGAAACAGTCCCGTCAAAGCGACGCGGAAGAGAAAACGGCGGCTTATGGGAAGTACCGTCGCGCCCGGTGCAATCATGACGATGGCAAGAAGTTTCTCCCGGAAAGCAAGAGCGTATTCCGCCGTAAGCCAGCCCCCATAAGACATACCGACAAGAATAAATTTCCTTAATTTAAGCTGCTCTGCCACCGAATCGAGCCAGGCTATCAGGTCATGACGTGTAAGCGGATGGCGTCTGTCCACCGAAAGACCATAGTCATTGATCATATCCACGGCGTAAATTCTGAAATATTTTCCCCAAACTCTTACGTTAGGGGACCAGGACAAAGACGGTGCCGTTATACCGGGAAGCAATACCATCGCCGGTGCGCCCTCTTTTCCCGAAACACGGACATAGGTAGGTCCGAAAGGTGTTTCCACATAGACACGGGAAAAAGGAGCAGGCCAGTACTCCTCCTCCGTCTTATGATAAATCTCTGTATACTTCTCCTTTGCTTCCTCCGATACAAAGGGATAATACGATTTCATCTCCGCCTCCCGTCAGATACCGAAAAGCCTTTCCGTATTTGCTTTCGCATGACCGGTGACTTCCTCTGCACTCACTCCCATATAATGGGCAAGCGCCTGTGCTACATACACGATATTTTGCGGTACATTCGTCCGTTTCAGTCCGGGAATTCCGCGGGGCGTAAGATACGGTGCATCAGTTTCCAAAAGAATCCGCTCCAGCGGAATATACTTCACCGCCTCACGCAAATCATCGGCCCGCCGTTCATCACAAATCCAGCCGGTAATCCCGATATAAAATCCCATACCGACCAGTTTTTCCGCCATTTCCCTGTTTCCCGTATAGCAATGCACCACGGAACGGCGGCAAATCTCCTCATGCCCGTCAAAGCAGGCAAGGAAATCCTCTTCCGCATCACGCTGATGCAGAAACAGCGGTTTCTCCAATTTTTCCGCCAGAGCAATCAGTTTCTTGAAATAATAAAGCTGGTTTTCCTTTGACGAATACATACGGTCATAATCAAGCCCGCACTCGCCTACCGCCACAATCTTGGGATTGGAAGATACGATTTCTCCGATACGATGCAAATCCGCCTCCTCCGCCCGATCTGCACTGTGGGGATGAATTCCCGCCGTACCGTACACGGCATGGGTCTTCACAAAATCATTGACTTTCTCATTTTCCGCCGCTTCCGAACCGGTCAAAATACAACAAATCCCCGCCGCTTCCGCCTCGGAAATAATCTTCTCCGGGTCGGGAAAAGAAGAAGTAAATAAATTCAGTCCGATATCATAATACGTAATCATAAGCGCCCTTACACTTTCTTAAACTCCGATTGATATATTCCGTTTTCATTATAGCATTACCTGCTTTTTTATTTTCTTTATTCATGAATTTTTTGAAATTTTGACCACTCCATTTTCTAATTCTTATTTTAAAAAAAGTGGCACATTCTGAAAAAAAATGATATTATCTATTACAGAAATTCCATATGCGGGTGTAGTTCATTGGTAGAACGCGAGCTTCCCAAGCTTGAGAGGTGGGTTCGATTCCCATCATCCGCTCCAAATCAAAAAGCCCTTGCCGAATCGGTCGGTAAGGACTTTTTTGTTGTTTTTATTATTATCTGTCACATCGTTTTTATGATTTTATCTTTACAAGGTTCATCGTTACACGTGAATATTTTTTACGAAGAGGGCCCGCATTGCGTTGAGTACTGCCAAAATCATGACACCTACATCGGCGAAGATGGCAAACCACATGTTTGCGATTCCCAATGCCCCCAAAAGCAGGCAGAGGAGTTTGACGACGATGGAAAACCATGTGTTCTGGTTGACGATGGCAAGGCATTTCCGGGAAATTTTAATGGCCTTTGCAATTTTTAAGGGATCGTCGTCCATAAGTACGACGTCTGCGGCTTCGATGGCTGCGTCAGATCCCATGGCACCCATGGCAATGCCTATATCGGCTCTGGTGAGAACGGGGGCGTCATTGATGCCGTCGCCTACGAAGGCTACTTTCCCGTTACCTTTATTTTCTGCCAGCAGCTGTTCCACTTTTTCCACTTTATCCGCCGGAAGAAGTTCGCCGTACACTTTGTCGAGTCCCAATTCACCGGAAATGGCTTCTGCCACGTCTTTATTGTCTCCCGTGAGCATGACCGTCCTTTTTACGCCTATCCGTTTCAGCGCTTTGATGGCTTCTTTTGATGTTTCTTTGATTTTATCGGATATGACGATATGTCCCGCATAAACTCCGTTGATGGCTACATGGATAATCGTTCCTTTATTTTCACAGTCATGCCAGACCGCTCCCACAGCGTCCATGAGTTTCGTATTTCCCACGCAGACAGTATCTCCGTTCACATGGGCCCTGATACCCTGTCCTGCAATTTCTTCGACAATTTCCACTGTGCAATCGTCGGATTCGTTCGGATAGGCATTTCTGAGGGACGCTCCCACAGGGTGTGTGGAGTAGCGTTCCACATGGGCTGCCAGGTGGAGTAATTCTTTCGGTGTCAGAAGCTTTGTATGGGCGGCAGTCACTTGGAAAACGCCTTTGGTCAGTGTTCCCGTTTTATCAAAGACGACGGTTCTGACTTTGGACAGAGTTTCCATATAGTTGGAGCCTTTGATGAGAACGCCTGCCTTGCTTGCACCGCCGATGCCCGCAAAAAAGCTCAGAGGGATACTGATAACGAGTGCACAGGGGCAGCTGATGACGAGAAATGTGAGGGCCCTGTATATCCATGTTTCCCAGTCCGCCGGAAGATTCATAAATCCCATGCGCACCAGAGGCGGCAGGAGTGCCAGGGTAACGGCCGATGCCACGACCGCCGGTGTGTAGGTACGGGCAAAGCGGGAAATAAAGTCTTCCGCTTTTGATTTCCTTGAGCTTGCATTTTCCACAAGGTCGAGTATTTTAGAAACCGTAGATTCGCCGAATTCTTTTGTCGTTCTGATTTTCAGAAGGCCGTTGATATTGATACATCCGCTGATGACCGCATCGCCCTCTTCCACATCACGGGGAACGCTTTCTCCGGTAAGAGCGGACGTATTCAGTGTGGACTTTCCGCCGGTAATCACTCCGTCAATCGGGATTTTTTCTCCCGGTTTAACTACAATGGTCGTGCCTACGGCAACTTCATCGGGATCGGTTTTTATAAGTTCTCCGTTCTCACCTTCCAAATTTGCATAGTCGGGACGGATATCCATGAGTTCGCTGATATTTCTGCGGCTTTTTCCGACGGCATAGCTTTGGAACCATTCACCGATTTGGTAGAAAAGCATGACCCCGATAGCTTCCGTATAGTCGCCGTCTTCATAAATAGCAAGAAGAATCGCACCGATAGTGGCAATCGCCATGAGAAGACTTTCATCAAAAGCCTGTCTGTTTTTAATTCCTTTAAACGCTTTAATCAGAATATCGTAACCGATAACCAGATACGGCACGAGGTAGAGACCGAAACGGACCATACCCGTCACCGGTGTAAAGTATAACGCCACCATGAGAACAGCGGCAATAATAATCCGCAGGAGATTTCTTTTTTGTTTTTTATTCACGTCTTTACCCTTCTCCCCAAAGAAATAAGTTTGTTTTAGAAATAAATTTCACAGTCATCTTCTACTTTTTTGCAGTTTTTATATACTTCCTGCATGACCGCTTTCGGATTGGCGCCGTCTTCAAATTCCACATTCATCTTGAGTGCCATGAAATTGATGGAACAATCTTTTACGCCTGCCGTAGCTTTAGCGGCATCTTCCATTTTCAACGCACAAGCGGCACAGTCCACTTCGATTCCGTATTTCTTTTTCATATCGTTCTCCTCCAATGTATAAATAGTTGTTTAATCTTTATATCATTATAGTAATATCACTCTCCCCTTTTGTCAATAGGTAATGAAAATATTTCTCATTTTATTTGTTGCTTTTTTTAGGGAAACTGAATAGAATAATAGAGTATAAGAAAATAAAAAGAGAGGTATGCTCATGTCAGAAATAAAGAGTGGATTACCGCATCGGCACGGAAATAATGAAAAAGATATTCTCCGTCATCTTCCGTCTCCGAAAACCATAGATGACGTTTCTATCGTATTGAAACAGCTTTCCGATCCGACAAGACTGAAAATTTTCTGGATTCTCTGCCACATGGAAGAGTGTGTCATTAATATCGCTGCCATTATGAATATGAGCAGCCCCGCCGTTTCCCATCATCTCCGTCTTCTCAAGACCTGCGGCCTCATCAATTCCCGCCGGGACGGAAAAGAAATGTACTATAAAGCAGCAGATACGGAAATGGTGAATGAACTTCATCACGCCATCGACAACATTGCCAAAATCACATTGCCCGAATAATAAAACAGCCGGTATCCCCAGGGATTCCGGTTTTTTATTTCTCTCATTTTATTTTGATAAACAAAAATAAAAAGCTCTGTTACCGTCAGTAAGCAGAAGCTTTTTTATGGAAAAACGGCAGTCATTCCGCTATTTTATGATTTCCAACGATCGGGTAAAAGAAATCCTCCTGCCGCGGCTGCCGCGAGAATGACATACTTCACCGCCGTTCCCGTCATGAAAAGGTCGGCCACGGCATAGAGCAGCAGAAGAACCGCCGCAAGTGCCTGTCCTCTCGGATAGACGCGGTATCTTTGGAAAAGAGAGGCGGAAAAAACGGTGTAAGCGAGAATTGTCATGAGCGAGCGGACTGTTCCGACGGCCCGGATTTTCCAGACATCCTGCAAGGGAGTCATATACAAGAGGGCCATCAAAAAAATGCCGAGAGCAAGAATGATTCCCGTAAGAATGAGGCGTCGTAAAAAGACGGTCCGCGGAATTTCTTTTTTTATATCCGTTGCACCTTTTTTCACGGCAGATAAAAACAGTATCGCTGCAGTAATTACATATTCACTTATATAGAGCAGTTCCGTCAGGTTCACCGTTTTCATGATTATCTTTTCCCTTATCTGTATTTTTCACGGCCGGACAATTTGAAGCTTTTATGCTTTATCCGTCTTCCGCTTTCCTTTTATTTTAACCGCTGTTTATTTAAACACAAGTCTTGATTTGCAAATGACTCGCAATAAATCAGTGGATATGATATAATAAAGGCATTAATTATGCTATAAAATACGCATTAATTAAGAAAGGAGTTTTTTATGTTAAAGAAATTAGTTTTATGTTCTATCCTTGCTTTGTCCCTCACCGGTGCGGCCCAGGCGTCTGTCCGTGATGCCGTCCGTGATGACGGTTTCGGTCTGCATCTCACGTATCCCGCCATTCACACCCATAAAGGTTCTGTCAACAATACGCTGAATAAATTTGTCCGCTTTTATGTAGATGATGCGATTCGTGTCTATGAAAGCAATCTTTATGATGAAGTGTACATGAATTATGATGTAACTTATGAAGATAAGCAGTATGTATCCGTTTTGCTTTCCACCACATTCCAGAAACGCGCTCTCGCTCATCCGGAAAATAAGGAATATGCCTTTATTCTGGATAAGAAAACCGGTGAAAGAGCGGATTTGTCCCGTCTTGTTCCCAGCCGCAAGGAACTGGTCAAAGATCTCAAGGCAGGCAAGCTTGTACTTCTGAGCGGAAAGAACAAAAAGGTTCTCTATGATGATTCTTTCGTGCCCGAAAAAGATTCGGATAATTATTTCCTTACCAAAGACGGCCACATCGCCGTTCTTTATGGACGGGGCGAATTGGCGCCGAGTTACATGGGCAGTACCTATGTCGTTCTTCCCGCCACTTTAAAATGAGATAAAGAAATATAAAAAAAGGACTTCCTGCAAAGGTTGTCCTTTTTACATGCCGTTTTTACGTTTTTCCCTGACCGGTCCGAGCTGTTTCAAAAGGTCGGGCATGGTTTCGCTTTTCCAAATCCAATGCGGTGCCGATTCTTCCGCTTTTTCCTTGGCCGCTTTGAGATCATAGTAAACCTGCCATTTCGCTTCTCTCAGGCTTTCTCCCGTCTGTCTGAGAAGGTAGGCGGGGTGAAAGGTAGGCATGACGGGTATATTTTTATAGGTAATCCATGTCCCTCTTGCACGGACAATTCCCGCATCGTGTCCCAAAAAGAAGCGGAGTGCCACTTTTCCGAGTCCGATGATGACTTTGGGATTCACCAGCCGTATTTCTTCTTCGAGCCATATTTTTCCGCATGTTTCCCCTTCTTTGGCGGAAGGTGTTCTGTTTCCTTCCGGGCGGCACTTTACGATATTCGTAACATAGACATGGTCTCTTGTGATTCCCACGGAAGCAAGTGCTTTATCCAAAAGTTGTCCTGACGGTCCGACGAGGGGTCCGCCGTATTCATCTTCCACACTGCCGGGGCCCTCCCCGACAATCATGAGCGGTGAGTCTGAAGGTCCCGTAGAAAGCACCGGTCCCCTTCCGCCTTCACTGCGGAGCGGACAGCGGCGGCAACCGTGAATGGCTTTTTCAAGCGCTTCATAGTCGGGAAAATGATACGCCTCTCCGAGAAATTCCGCCCGTATGCGTGCTCTGTATTCTTCGGCATCTTCGTTTCCCCATAAATCCATCGCTCTTCCCAGCCTTTCTCTTACATCTCCGGATCTTCTCTGTCTGTCAGTTCATAGAATAAAGTAAATTCACCGGCAAAGCTCATTTTTACAACGCCGGTCGGACCGTTTCTGTTTTTGGCAAGAATGACTTCCGTCTCTCTCTGCAGCGGATCTCCTTCCGCTATTTCTTTATTATAGTAAGCATCTCTGTAAAGGAAACATACCAAATCGGCGTCCTGTTCGATAGAACCCGATTCACGGAGGTCCGACAACATAGGCCGGTGGTTCGGTCTCGCATCAGGTCCGCGGGAAAGCTGGGACAAGGCAATGACCGGTACATTCAATTCTCTTGCCAGACTTTTCAGAGAACGGGAAATTTCGGAAATTTCCTGCTGGCGGCTTTCACTGTACCGCGAATTTCTCCCCGTCATCAGTTGGAGATAGTCGATGATAACCACGTCAAGCCCTTTTTCCGCTTTGAGACGGCGGCATTTCGAACGAATCTGCGACACCGTCACGCCCGGTGTATCGTCGATATAGAGAGGCGCTTCCATAAATACGCTGGCCGCTTTGGAAAGATTCAGCCATTCTTTTTCCCCCTGGATTCGTCCCGTTTTCAGCCGTTGGCTGTCAATCAGGGCGGTGGAGCTTAAAAGACGGTGGACAAGCTCATCCCGTCCCATTTCCAGTGAAAAGAACGCCACTGTTTTTCTCGCATGGGAAAGACTGATATTTTTGGCTATATTAAGAACAAATGCCGTTTTACCCATTGACGGGCGGGCAGCTACGATAATGAGATTTCCTTTCTGCAGTCCCGTGGTAAAACTGTCAAGTCCTGCAAATCCTGTGGGAAGTCCCGTAATCGGTTCATGATTTTGTGCCTGTCTTGTAATATTTTCAAGGCTCTGGTGGACTGCTTCTCCGACGGGAACAAATCCGCCTTTTCTGTCGTCTTTGGTGACCTGGAGAATCGATTTCTCCGCATTGTCGACGATGTCTTCCACGGCATCTTCTTCCGTGTAGGCCGCATCGGCAATCGTTCCCGCTGCATCAATCAGTTGGCGCAGTTTCGATTTACCTGCCACGATTTCCGCATGCCGTTCGATTCCTTTTGTGGTAATGACATGCTCGGGCAATTCATTGATGTACAAAATTCCGCCTACGTCTTCAAGGCGTCCCATACGGCGCAATTCTTCCGTGACGGTAAGAATATCCGCACTTTCCCCGCGGTGGACAAGGTTCAGAATCGCCTGATAAATAATCGCATCCTGCTCTCTGTAAAAATCGGCGGGCGTAAGCATATCTTCCACGGCAACGATGGCTTCCTTATCCAAAAGCATCGCTCCCAAAACCGCCATTTCCGCCTCAATATTTTGTGGCGGCATGCGGCCTATCACCAGCGCCTCCGTGCTGTGTTTTTCTTTACGGTTCTTCCATCCGCCTCGTTCCATATCTGCCATAAGCTCCTCATTTCCGTTCCTGCATTATTTCTTTATATTTTACAACATTCCTTGTACAAAAGATATTTTTTTCACGACGCCCGCAAAAAACCGCCGGCGTTTTCGCCGACGGCTGTTTCTTAAATCGTTTTTTCTTTAAATTCTTTATCTTTTCCCCGGGCCTTGCACTCCTTGCAGAATCCGTAAA
>ERZ1673752.1107-NODE-1107-length-40116-cov-11.173560_pt1 | contig 40116 bp, 39 predicted proteins | sample MGYA00580195_ERZ1673752 | MGnify/ENA primary metagenome ERZ1673752 (study PRJEB41218, sample SAMN15661744) | gut metagenome | host: Homo sapiens | place: Canada: London | collected 2015-08-20/2019-03-30 | study: EMG produced TPA metagenomics assembly of...
AAGTAAAAACGAACTACGCCGCCAGCAACGAAGCTGACGGCGTAATCATAGATGGCATGTCTTAACAAAAAAGATATTTGCCCGATTTGATGGCTTTATCGAGCGACGGCTAAACTTTTATAGTTTCTCGGTCACAACAAACTGTGACTTCTCTTGGAAGCAACTAATTTGAAAAAATTTCCATATTGTGATAATCCGTCGACATGATGAATAAGGGATTGAACATTGTAAGCAAAAACAAAAAAGTAACCGTCACAAATTTCATATCCTGTAAGAGATTTGAAATATGTTTTTCCAAAATACTCTCTTTATAGGAATTTACACTTCTGTTGTAATATGCAATTCCATTAACCTGACAAAATCTTATGGCATTGCACCTTCCATGTCAAGACGTGGGAACCCTTACGACAACGCAATGGCAGAAAACATCTTTTCCATCCTCAAAACAGAATGCATTTACCGCTACAAGCCTGCTACCTTTTTGGAAGCGAGCGAAATGGTTGACCACTACAATTCATTTTTACAATTACGAGCGTATCCAAAGCAAAACAGGGATGGCGCCGCTTACGCTGCACCATCCCTGCTAAAACTAAATGTTCCTGTACCAGTGGCTTTTTGTACTGCCTGCACAAATTGGGGCGGTTCACAAAGCTGGGGGGCTTTTAGTGCATCAGGCACGTTTGCGTTTCACAAGGGCCAATGCCGACAGGCCCAGAACACTGGCGGTCAGCAGGCACAGCCAAAGCATCAGGTTGCTTTTGTCACCGGTCTGGGGAACGCCGCTTGTGCCGGCGGTGTTGTCGCTGTCAGTGTTTGTGTCTGTGCCGGGGGCCGGGGCCGCAGTCACCATGAAGGTGGCCGTGGTTTGGCCGTTGTCGTACACAAAGGTCAGGGTGTGCGTGCCCTGCGCAAGGCTGTTCAGATAGCCCGGCGTCAGGGTGACGATGGTGCTGCCCGAGCGCACGGTGTAATTGTCCGCCGCAAGGGTTTTGCCGTCCAGCTGCATCTCGGTCAGCCGCTTGGGCGAGCCGTTGGCCGTGATGGTCAAACCGCCGGTGCTGCCCAGCGTCCAGGTGCTGTTGTCGCCTTCCAGAATCCGGTAGGCGGCTGCGTCCGCTAGCAGGCGGTTCAGCTTGTCGGCCGCCGCGCTGCCCAGCAGCTCTTTCTCGTGGTCGGTCAGCTGATCGTACAGCTCCTTGGCTGCCTCGGTTTTCTGAACGGTGTCCAGATCGTCCGGCTCCAGAGAATCCGGCAGGGCGTCGATGGCCTCTTTGACCTTCTCCACCTTTTCCAGAGATTCCAGAGCGGATTCAATGCGGTCCAGATTCTCTTCCAGCTGGGCTTTCTCCTCGTCGGTGTAGTTGTTGCCGTGGTCGGTCAGGGCGTTTTCCAGATCCTCTTTGGCCTGTTCCAGATCGTCCTTGTCCTCGGGCTTCACGTTGTCGGACGTGATGTCCTCCACTTTGTCGATGGACTCGGTGCTGCCCGCGTTCTGGGCCTCGTCCAGCGCGTTCAGCATCTGCTCAATGCGGTTTGAATCTCTTCCAGCTTGGCGCGCTCGTCCTCGGTCATGGGGTCGCTGTTCAGCACCTGTTCCACCTGAGTCTGCACGCTTTCCAGCACCGCCCTGTCCTCAGAGGTGACGTTGTCCGGGGTCAGGCCCTCCAGCGGGGCCGCCAGGCTGGCGATGGGCTTCATGGTCACGGTGATCTGGGCCTTGTTGTCCGCCTTGTCCGTGGCCGTCAGGGTGTAGGTGGCGTCCGTGTCGCCCGCCAGTGTGACTGGCGCCTCCACGTCCTCCTTCGTGCGCACCTTCTCGTCGATGCGCACGGCCATGTTCTTCTCGTCCCGGGCGCGGGTGGCCGCGTCGTCCTGCACGTGGGCCGACGGCGACAGGCTCAGCACCGTGCCCGTGTACACCTTGCCCTCGCGGGTGTAGATGCGGCAGTACTCGCCGTCCAGTGTGGGCAGCAGCGGACCGCCCACCTTCGTGACCATCAGCATGCCGTCGGAGGTGACGGAGCGCACCATCAGCCCCAGCGTGTCCACGTGGGCGCACAGCCCCACCTTGCGGCCGTCCTCCCGGCCGGGCACGGTGATGATGAGATTGCCCTTGTTCGTGCGCCGGGTCTCGAACCCGAGCTCCCGGGCGATGCCCTCGGCCGCCGTCACCACATTTTCGGTAAAGCCGGTCGGGCTGTCCTGCCCGAGCAGCGTCTTCAAAGTGTCCGTCAGAAAGGCCTCGCGGGCCTGCTCCTGCATTGCTGTCTGTGCCATATTTCCAACCTCGGTTCGTGATTTTGTGATAAGGGTCCTGGTTCCATCTTACCGAAAAATCTCTCGGCTGGCAAGGGGATGGGCCCGGAAGACGGCTGCCTTGTCCGGCATGCCGTGGGAAAAACCTCGTTTTCCTCATCGGCAAAAGAAAAGAACGATAAAACTTGATGTTTTACCGTTCTTTTAGTGGCTCATCCTTCCCCAAAAGATATTTTAGGAAAGCAGATGAATTCGTCTTCCAAAATTCTAATATTCCCATTCCGAAATATCGGAATATGTGCTATCTTCGATTGGCAAAGATGTGAGTTAGGATGAAAAAGTTTGTGTTTACCTGTATCGAAGTTCAGGTATACAGGAATGCATACTTCTCCATTGCATCCATCACGGCGGCGGCGTTCTCGATCGGAGTGCCGGGATACAACCCATAGATCATGCACAGTCCGCCCTGACGGCTGCCCAGTGTTTCCACCTCATGGCGGATCAGGCGGTCGATCTCGGCCGGAGTTCCGTATGTAGTGATCGACTGGCGGTCGATGTCCAGCTCGATACAGCATCTGCCGGCGATGTTTTTTTTGATCCAGTCGATTCCGTTCACAAGGTCCTGCAGATTCAGCACATCTACACCAACACCCAGCAGGTCGTCGGCAAGCTGGTGCAGCATTCCGTCGGAATGCATATGGATCACCGCTCCTGCCTGGCGTGCCGGAGCAATCAGACGCTTATAGCTGGGCAGGATATACTTCTGAAACTGCCTCGGCGAAATCATCGGCCCCGTCTGCATGCCCAGATCTTCCGCATATCCCAGCACATCCACGCCCAGCTTGCAGTAGCCCTGCACCAAATGCAGATTGAACTGTTCCACCATGTTGATCAGCGCGGGCAGGTGCTCTTCCTCATCCTCCATGTCAAACAGAAGATTTTCATATCCGCGTATATCGCACAGCTGAAGAAAAGTATGGCCATGGCGCAGTGAACGCGTCACCAGTTCCCCTTTCGCGCGTGCTTTTTGAACTTCGAGCTTTTCCTGCTCCCAGTCGATGGGTCCGATGCCCATCACCTTTTCAGGATCGGGCGCGTGATATTCCGCAAAGTTGTCCCAGCTTTCCAGCGGATGCTCGGTAACGGTGCCGGTGATTCCGTCCATCGTTGTTTCCCACACACAGCCCCAATCATCTTTGAAGGGTTCGTCTTTGCGCGCTACGAGAGGGAAAAAGGGCTTATAGGGAAGTGTCGGCCGTTTGAAATCGGGAAACAGAAACGGATGCGCTTCCATCAAATCCCACAGCTGCTGCGGATAGACCTGCCAGCAGGCCGGATTGATACAGTACTGCATGGGAATATATTCCGGATTTTCAAAACGAACCGCTCTCAAATAATTTTCGCGGGGATTCATAAGACGCTCACGCTCCCTATTGTTTTGTATGGACTCAGTGTATCAGCTTTTTGCGCTGCTTTCTTTCAGGAAAATAACAGGGTACGATCCTGTACAGAAATCGTGTATACTTATATACAAATCTACACAAGGGGAGAGCCAATATGCCCAAAACGGAATTGCAGGAAAAGCGGCAGCTGACCCACTTTGCGGCGCTGGGAATACCGCATCTGTACTGTTTGGGAAAGGTGGAACTGTCTGCCCATACGCAGCAGCGCCTGCTTCGCCATGTCCATCCCGATCAGTTTGAGGTGTGTTTTCACTATGACGGACATCAGCAGTATGAAGTGGAAGGCGTGCAGTATACCACTAAAAGCGGCGATCTTTTTATCACACGCCCCAACGAGCGGCACGGTTCCGGCGATTGCGGCGAAGAAAAATCCAAACTGTTTTATCTGATTTTTGAACTGACCCCTGCGACGCGGCAATTTATGGGGTTACCTCCGGAATTGTCGGATTATATACGGGATACGCTTTATCAGCTGCCCTGCCGCCATATCCAAGGTGCGCACACCATCCAGCCGCTTTTGCAAAAGGTGTTTGATCTGTACGACCAAACCGACCCTTTCCGTGCCGAACGCATCCGCGGCGTTATGGTGGAATTCTTTTACCAGCTTACCGGTTATATCCGCCGTCATCCCCTGCCCGGCAGCATGGACGACTCCATTGCAATTGTGGTGCAGCGTATTTCCGGTGCCCTGGGAGAAAGCTGGACCGATCAGAATATGGCCGATCTGTGCGGCCTGTCGCTTTCCTATTTCAAGCGCAAATTCAAACAGCAGACCGGGTTTGCCCCCCACGATTATCTGCTGCGCATACGGGTAGAAACCGCAAAACAGCTTCTCACAAACAGCGTGCTGTCAATCACGGAAATTGCCGGCACATTGGTTTTTTCCTCATCGCAACACTTCGCAGCCAGCTTCAAGCTGTACGAGGGAAAAACGCCGACGCAATACCGATGTTTTGCCCAAAAACAAAGCGGAAGATAATCCGCATGTGTTCGCATCGCCCCGAATGCAAAAAATAACGCACAGGTATGTGCGTTATTTTTTCTTATCAGCTCAGCATCAGAGAGTAAACCCAATTTTCAGAGCTTGAACCTTTTGATTGAGGATAGGCGCTTTTACGCCAATGCCGCATTTTGCCGTACCATTTGGTATGCTCCGGTAAAGAGGTTTTCCGCAATACGAGCATATAATATGAAGGCCACAAGTCATTCTCCTTTTTGTGATTCGATCTTTCGCGAAGGATTTACCCGCGCAGCAAATCTTTCCACGGGACTTCTGCTTTTTTCCAATCGAGGTTTTCTTTGAACGCATCCAACGCCTTTTTATTGAGATTGCCGTTGATCCCCAAAAGAGCTTGACCTGCTCATCAGACAGCCGAAGGACGATGCAGATATCCTCCAACTCATCCTCATTCCATTCCAATTCACTCCGGAATGCAAGTTCGAGACGAAAAAATACAAGCAGCGAACAGCACGGAGGCCCCGGGAACATAGAAACTTGGTCCCGGGGCCTGCGTAACTTTTATAGAATATTACAGCGGTGTTATGGAAAAAGCATTATACAAAACGGAAGAAAGGGTCATTGCTTGCTGTCAATGTAGGCCTGAAGTTCGGCCCGAACCTCTTCACCACCGTTGTTTTTCCAGTCATTTTCAAAGGTTGCCAAATCATTTTCTAAAGTCTTGGTGCCAAAAATCAACTGCATGGTGAAGTCTGTCAAGCTTTCAAACTGAGACGCCTGATATTTAGAATAGTTTTCGCTTGGAGGCATCAAACCAAATTCCGATTCATGAAATACATATGGGCGCTTTTCCTGTGCCTCCAATGCACAGTGGGTGAAGGGGTACCAGTTTGATTCACTTTTGCGTACACGTGCCATCCATTGATAGGAATAGGCTTCCTCATCCAGAGCGTCCAAATAACGGTCGGCACGGGTGCGATTATCTGTAAATGCAGGTTGGATAGGAACATATAGCCCTTCTTCATCCTTTTCCCATTCGACACCCTCCGAACCAATGGTGAGATATTCTTGATTCTTGACCTTTTCATTAACGAAGTTAATGCAATCCGCTGCATTTTCAGAAGTGCGAAGGATAGCAGTAATATTAGAAAGATAGTCCATCTGCATATAGGTTGCTTCACCAGATGCACTTTCCAGTGCATAAATATAGCCGATGTCATCCCATGTGATATCCGGGTTATTCTCCATCAGAGCCGTAACGCTTGTCACAGTGCCGCGGTTGGCGCAAATCATAACGGCCTTCTCGCCGGAAAATTTTTCACGCAGGGTGGTATTGGTGTTTACTGCATAATCTGGATCCAACAAACCTTCGGTATACAGTTTATTCATAAAAGTAACCATGTCGGCGTAACCGGGGGCCTCGGTCATATAAATCACTTCACCATCATCATTCACCATCCAGTCGTTGTAAATGCCAAATGCTGAAGCAATGGAACCAGAGATGGCAAAGGCCTGCAAGCCGCCGGTGCCGTTCGATGCGCCAACGTTGATCAGCGGACCAGCGAAGGGGATATATTCATCACCAAAGTGCTCTTTGATTTTTACAAGAGCCTCATAGAACTCGTCGATTGTAGTGGGGACTTCGTCCACGCCGGCTTCTCGCATCAGATCCATGCGGCAAAGGATGAAGCAGGACACTTCTTTGGAATAGGGATAGCGTACAGGAAGCCCGTAGATATTCCCATCCGTACCAGTAACAGCACCCCAGGAGTCCTCTGAAACACCGGCAAGAATATCCGGCCCATAAGCTTCCAATAGATCATTCAAGGGCATTAACGCTCCCTGAGAACTGAGTGTTTGGAATTGCTCCAAAGTCAAAGATACCATGTCATAGTCATCACCGGAGGAGACCTGCAGCATCAGAGACTCAGTGGCGCTTTCGGCGGGCAGAGCGGAATATTCTACATGATAACCGGTCACTTCCTCGATGGCAGCACCCTCGGGTGCTTCGTTCAAGTCGAACGAGCTATTCTGGCGCAGAACATTGAGCGTTACATTTCCAGGACCTTTCAGCTCCGGAACATCGTTACTATCCGTGCTTAAAGAGGAATCAGCTGAACCGCTTCCAGTGGAAGGGGACGAGAGGTCGGATGAACTGCACCCGGACAGACAGCCTAGCGACAGTACAGCAGCTAAGAGAAGTGCCATTGTTTTTTTCATCATAGTCGTTTCTCCCTTTCGCATTATATGTATTTTTTCACTGAAAAACAGTAAACGAAAACGATTTTTATCCTTTCACAGAACCGATTGTGATTCCCTTTACCATAAAACGTTGAATAAAAGGATAAACAAGAATGATTGGAATTAAGGTCAGAGTGACGGCGCAGGCAGTGAGCCCGTCAGTGCTGATGGACATTCCGCTATCACGCTGCAGCATATCGGCGATGAGCCCGACATTATTGGTGACATTTTTCAGATATACCTGGAGCGTTTGCAATGCGTTATCAGTAATATAAAGCATGGCATCAAAATAGTTGTTCCAGTAGGTAATGGCATAAAGCAGGCTTACTGTGGCAAGAACTGGCTTCGACATGGGACATACAATAGAGATGAGAATCCGAAAATCGCCGGCACCATCGATACGTGCAGATTCTTCGACGCTCTCGGGAAGTCCTTCAAAATAGTTTTTGATGATGAAGAGGTTAAAGATATTGCACAGATGCGGAACAATGAGCGCTGCACGGTGATTGAGCAGGTTTAATGTGCGAAATACCATATAGGTGGGAACCATGCCACCGGCGAAAACCATAGCGATAATACATAAAATCAGAAAAAAGCGTCGGCCTTTCAACTGCTGTTTGGAAAGTGGGTAGGCAAACAGGATAGTAATGCTCATGCTGCAGGCTACACCTATGACCGTAACGAGTACACTATTTTTAAGCGCAACAAGAAAATCTGTTTCTAAAAGAACATATTTTAAAGCTTCCAGTTGAAATCCCTGCGGCCAGAAATATACAGTTCCGGCTGTAACGGCGGCATGGCTGCTAACAGCTTTTGATACAACATGGAGGCAGGGAAGCAGACAAAGCAGACATAAAATGGTAAGAACGACGTAAGAAAGAACAACGATAAATTTTTCGTTTGGCTCCATAGCAATATGGTTGGAAGGCTTTTTTGTTTTCTTGGTGTCCATGATTCGCTCTCCTTTTTACCAGATGCTGCGGTGAAGCAGTTTTTTGCTTACGGCGTTCGCTCCAACGATAAGGATGAAAGCCACGATGGAATTGAACAGCCCCATCGCAGCAGAGAGAGAGAAGTTCATCTGACCGATGCCAATACGATAGACAAAGGTTTGAATCACGTCGGCAACTTCGTAGACGATAGAGTTATAGAATACGAGAATCTGCTCAAAGCTGTTATCCAAAATATGGCCAACACGCAGGATCAACATCATCACGATGGTAGGAAGCATACCGGGGAGTGTGATATTCCATATTTGCTGCCATTTATTTGCACCATCTACGCGTGCAGCCTCATATAGGCCGACGTCGATGCTGGTAATGGCGGCGAGAAAGATAATGGTGTTATATCCAACGGTCTTCCAGCCCTCAGTGAATACCAAAAGGCTTCGAAAAACACTGGTGTCCGTAAAAAAGCCAATTTTTTCAAATCCTAAGAAGCTTAACAATGAATTTACGATGCCATTTGTACCAAGAAGAGAATAGAAGATGCCATAAATGACGACCCAAGAAAAGAAATATGGAACGTAAATCGCGGTCTGGCACAATTTTCTATAAACTTTATGGCGAATTTCGTTAAGCATAATGGCTGCCATAATAGGGATTGGAAACACCCACACGATCTTCAGAAAATTGATAATGAGGGTATTGCGCAAAACTGTTAAAAACTGAGAATTATTGAACAGTTTTTGAAACCAGGAAAAACCAACCCATTCACTGGCGGCAATAGCATCGATCGGGTTATTGCCGGCAAAAATGTTGTAATCCTTGAAAGCAATCAATATGCCATAATAATATCCAACAGCACGAACAGCGCCAGCACAGCCAACAAAGTGCCGACCACCAGGCTCGCCCATCCGGCCATGGAGAGCATCTTGCAGGTCGCTTTCAAGCGCCTCAAAAACTGCTCTTTTGAGATGGGCTGGCCGGCTTTCTGCATGACGCTGTGCACGGCGTTCTGGGCGGCGTCCTGAACCGCACCCACGGCAGCGCTTTGCGCAGCTTTCTGCACGGCATTCTGCGCGGCGTTCGCGCCCGCGGCAGCACTTTGAGCGGCTTTCTGTACAACGTTTTGCATGGTGCGCTGTACGGCATCCGCAGTGCTGTTCTGCGCCGGGGGTTCCGCAGCCGGCTGCGCAGGTGCAGAAGATGCGGTTGATTGTGCCTTTCCGCAGTATTTGCAGAAGGCGCTGCCGTCGTCCAGTTCTTTGCCGCAATATTTACAAAACATTTTCTTCCCTCCAACATGGTTTCCTGCACAGAGCAGACATCTGCCGCGCTCTGTGAAAATTATTTTCTTTCGGCCAGTCGTGTTCTCTTACGCCACGCGGTAGAACGTGCCGATGGGATCACCTTTTTCTCCGCGCGTCATCGGGATTGTATTGTAAACCGTTATCGAATCTCCCGCGATATCAATCCAGCGTTCGTCGACGGTTCCGTCGCCGCGTGTGATCATAACAAGCAGTTCGCCGAGATTTTCGTCGACGGCGGAGATTGTATACGAATCACCGCCGTACGTCTTACCGTCGATCGTCAGCTCCGTCTGGCCGTCATCGCTGACCCATGTGCCGCGGAGCGACCGGGCCAGAGAGTATGGCTGTGACCCGTTCCGACTGTGATATTCGCTGTCCACCGCGGACATCAGACAGGCAATGTCATACTGCGACAGAGATTGGATCGTGCCGTCCGCCTTGTAGATGGTGCCTTCGCTGATATGGATGTCTGCTGAGTACAGCTGGGAAAAACGAAGCCGGACCTGACTGCCGTCCAGTTCGCACACGGCGTCATAAACCGTTGCCTCTGTCCCCTGCTGGATCATATAGCTGTCATCCCATGAATACGAGTCAAAAATTGCAGCGAACAGGGTGTCGACGGTCACGGAGTTATCACCCATTAACGACACGCCGCCAAACCCTTTTTCCGAATACGCATCCGTCCAGAAGCAGACGGAAAAGAGATCCGTGTCTTCAGACGGGATTTGCGGAAGCCGGGAAAGATCGAGTGACGGATTGTCCGGTACCGGTTCTTTCTCTGCACTCTGACCCGAAGCAGACACCCGCACATAATAAGTAGGCTCCGTCGAATAATCATCCTGAATGGAAAGCCGGCCATCGGGCAGCAGGGAGAGCCTTTCGTTCCAGCCCTCGATTCCGTTGCCGGTCTCAACAACCCACACGCCGTTTTCCTGGCGGGCATTAAAATAGGTGTTATCGTCTATGCGAAACGCGTCTACAGTAAGCGTGCCGTTTCGTTCCGGGCCGCTGTCATAGATGTAATTTCCCCATAACTCAGAAGGAAGAGAGTCGTTCCGGGCGGCTGTCGGGCGCTTGAACTCGTCCGATGCAATCAGGCCTCCGGCATTGCTGGCTATATAATATATCAGGCTCGTTCCATCGGATGAAACAAGCAGCTGTGCCTGCATTTCGTCTCCGTTTCCACCTGGAGCCATGAGATAAACGACGTAGTTCCCATTTTCATCAATATGTCCATCCTCGAAATAAAAAGTGCCGATGGCGAAGCCCGCAAATGTTGTTACGTCCCCGGTAGTCGTATTCTCCCATGCGCCGTCCCAGAAATTCTCATCCTCAGCCAGCAGCCAGGGGGAACCGCTGCCGGCTTCATTTCCGTTGCTGTCACCGGTGCGGTCGTCACTGCTCTCCGTAAAACGGGAAGAGTCCGCCTGAGCGGCGTCATAATCACTCGGCAGATTCTCCATCCAGGCATTCGACACCATCTTACCGCCGATGACGGAGATCAGCGCCGACACGAGAATCATGGCAGCCGCATACCCCACAAGCAGGATCAGCGCGGGTTTCAGCCGCGTGGGGATGTCCTCCGCACGGCCCTGCACCTGCTCGTACAGTTTCCGGTTGTATGTTCTGCCGTTGAAAATCAGAAGCACAAGGGCCCACACGGAAGCGGCGACGAGCAGAACGCTTGAGATGAGCGTCAGCATCATCGATCCGATGCTGAAGGAAGACAGCGCCATGAAAGTGCCGATCTGCCCCACAACGAACAAAATCGTCACGACAATGAGATAGGGAAGAAACGTCTTTTTGAACAGCCGTGTGCTGCCGTGGTACAGCTGATGATACGGCCCCAGCAAAAACGCCGCCCAGTTGAATTTCGATTTCTGACCGGCAGCGATTCTGGCAAATTCTCCGGCGTAGTAGGAATTTGCCGCAGGCCCTGCCGATGTGGAGCGTGCTCGGCCAGCGCGAGGACGGCGCGGTGCTGATGCTCGTCATCGACGGCCGTCAGGCGCACAGCAACGCCGCGAACCTTGACGGCGGCTCGTCCAGCATGCTCGTCTACGAGGGCGAGGTCAAGAACGTCTGCGCGTCGCTGTACGGCTCGCGCCCCATCCCCACGGCGTTCGTCGTGCTGTGAAAGGAGTCTTCCCCGCATGAAACTGCAATCCCGCACGCGCAGCCGCAGCCGCTTCCGGCGCGGTTTGCTTGTGTTCACGCTCGTGATGCTCTGCGCCATCGCCGCCGCGCTCGTCTTTCTGTGGAGCGCGCTGGCGGACTATGAGGCCAACACGCCCGAATCCTCGATGCGCCGCTATCTCGACCGCGTCTCCGCCGGCGAGTGGGACGCGCTCGCCGCCGAGTCCGGTTTCGAGCCGACAGAGTTCGCCACGCTGGACGACTATGAGGCCGCGCTGAAGCGGCTGTACGCCGAGCCGGTCACGGACCCTGTCTTCGTCCGCACCGGCGGAGGAGAGGCCGATCCCGTCTACACACTGAAGCAAAACGGTGAGAAGGTCGCCGTGCTGGCGCTGACGCGCGCGCCCGGCGGCTCCGAATACAAGTGGAACGTGCGCACGGACATCGAGCCGCTCGACCCCGTCACCATCACCGCGCCCGCGTTCGCGCGCGTGTCGGTCAACGGTAAGGCGCTCGGCGCGCCCGCGTCCTCGGAGGCCGCGCCCGCTTTCGCCGATCTTCCGGAGGGGTACGACGCTCCGCAGCGGTCCGTGTACTCCGTCGAGGGACTGCTGATGCCCCCTGAAATCACGGCCGAGGCCGACGGCGTGTCATGCGAGGTCGCGCAGACGGAGGACGGCTATGACGTCACCGTGCGCCCCGCCGACGACGCGGCGCTGTGGGAGCGCGCCGAGGCCGCCGCGCGCACGTACGCCGCGTTCATCACGCAGGACGCCACACGCGCGCAGCTCAACGCGTATCTTCTGCGCGGCACCGCGTTCTACGACGCGATGCAGGAGTTTTACAACGGCTGGTACATCGACCACAACGCGCACGAGTTCCGCGACATGACGCACGAGTCCATCCGCATGGACTCGCCGGACGCGTTCACGGCGGAGCTGTCGTTTACGTATGTCATCCGCATGGGCTCGAAGGAGTACGAGTATCCCTCGCGTTACCGCCTCGCCTTCCTCAACACCGCCGACGGTTGGAAGGCCGTTCAGGTCGAGACGCTCTGACGCCGCGCCGCGCTCCGGCGGCGGTTTTCAAATTTTACCGGCACGCGAAAGCGCCGCGGGATTCCCGTTCGGACCCCCGCGGCGCTTTTTTTGGCGGCGCGTCTCTTGCCAGACGGCGCGGTGTGCGGTATGATAAAAGATAACAAAATACTTTATAAAACATATAAAGGATGGTCGCCATGGAAAAGAGCACCAACAACCGGGATGTGAAGCGAAGCAACCGCATCGACACGCTGCGGGCCATTTTGGAGGCCGGACGCGTGTCGCAGCCGGCGCTGGCGGCGCGGCTGGGTCACAGCGGCCCGACGGTGCTTCAGAACGTGCGCGAGCTGATGGCGCTGGGCCTTGTGGAGGAGGCCGGGGAGTTCGAGTCGACCGGCGGGCGCAAGGCGCGGGCGTTCGCGCCCGTGCGCACGGCGCGCGCCGCGGCGGGGCTGGAGATCACGCGCGCGCACGTCGGCGCGGTCGTTATCGACCTCTCGGGCGCGCTTTTGCATCACGAGCGCCTCTCGGTTCCGTTTGAGATGACGGACGCGTACTTCCGCCGCCTCGGCGAGATCGCGCGCGGCCTGCCGCAGCGCGCGGGCGTGCCCGCCGAGCGGATGCTGGGCGTCGGCGTCTCGCTGCCGGGCGCGGTGGACGCGACCGAGACGGTGCTGATCTCGTCGCACGTTCTGGGGCTGCGCAATGTGGCGACGGAGAATTTCACGCGATACGTTCCGGGGCCGTGCTCGTTCATCAACGACGCGAACGCGGCGGGCCTCGCGGAGGCGCGCGGCCGCGCCGATCTGGACAGCTCGGTCTATCTGTCGCTGAGCAACAGCGTGGGCGGGGCGATTTTCACCGGCGGCCGGCTGTACATGGGCGGCCGCCTGCGCGCCGGCGAGTTCGGGCACAACACGCTCGTGCCGGACGGGCGGCCCTGCTACTGCGGGAAGCGCGGCTGCCTCGACGCGTACTGCAACGCCGAGCTTCTCTCGGGGCTGACGGGCGGAAATCTCGCGGCGTTCTTCGAGGGCGTGCGTGCGGGCGACGAGCGGCTGACGGCCGCGTGGCGGGAATATCTGGAACATCTCGCCGTCGCAGTCAACAATCTGTACATGACGTTCGACTGTCCCGTCGTCGCGGGCGGATATGTCGGCAGCTATCTGGAGGAGTTCGGCGGCGGGCTGCGCGAGCTGCTGGCGCAGCGCAACACGTTCGAGCCGGACGCGTCGTATCTGAAATTCTGCCGCTACAAAGTGGGCGCGTCCGCTGTCGGCGCCGCGCTGCTGCGCGTGGAGGACTTTCTCCTCTCGTTGTGACGAAACGGAAAAAGGTCGGGGAAATCCCCGGCCTTTTTGCATCCGTGATTGGAAATTACTGCAGCTCCCAGCTCTTTGTGACGTGCGCCTTGCCCGCCTTTTTGCGGTAGACGCACCACAGCAGCATCACGGCCAGACACACCGCGGAGGCGACCAGCATCGTCATGTTGGAGGTCTGGAGCGACCGCCAGATCATGAACACGCGGATGGCCAGCGAAAACCAACGATTTTTATGCAAAAATGGCGGTGTCTGCGTTCAATCCGTCCGGGAGGCGGGCGAAGATATTTCCTCACAGACGCTGTACGCGTCCTTTGACGCGCAGGCGTGCGGAGACTTACATACCTGCGGGTCGGCGCTGCGCCACGCACGGGGCGAGACGCCGAACTCCTTTTTAAACACCTTGGTGAAGTGCAGCGGATTCGGGTATCCCACCATCTGCGCGATGCGGCTGATGGGGTAGTCGGTACTGCGCATCAGGTCGACCGCCCGCGCGAGGCGGAAGCGCGTCAGATACTCCTGCGGCGTGTGGCCGAGCGCCTTTTTGAACATGCGCCCGAAATAGGTACGGTTCAGATTGCACGCCTCGGCGATCTGCTCGACCGTGATGTCCCGCTGATAATTCTGCGAGATGAAGGTAATGGCTTCCTGCACGTAGAAATCGCGCTGGGACTGGCTGCGCTCCTTACGCCGCGCGGCGGATGCCTGCGTCAGCGCGTCGAGGAAGAGGTACAGATGGCCCAGCAGGTGCATCGCGGAGCGGTCGGTGTGGTGCGCGATGTACGTGATCTCGTCCGCGACCTCCTGATTCAGCGAGCGGTTGCGCGGCGTGTAGATGGGGTGCGCGCGGTCGAGGCCGGCCATCTCGAAGCGCTTCTGTGCCTGGATGCCGTCCACCTCCACCCATGCGTACGTCCACGGGTCGCGCTCGTCGGCCCAGTACATGTTGACCTGGCCGGGGCAGATCAGAAACCCGCTGCCGGGGCCGAGCTGGTAGTCGCGGTCGACGCCGTCCGCGCCGTTGCTGCGCAGCACGCCCTGCCCGGACAAAACGAGGTGGAACGGATAGTGATTGCGCACAGCCGGACCGAACGAGTGCAGCGGCGCGCAGCGCTCCCAGCCGTACTGATAGATCGTCAGATTGACAAAATTTTCGTTCGGAAAAATCGAAAACGAATACTGATCCATCTCAATGCCTCCTTGCGCGCGGTCAGACGCGGACGAGGTGGAACTGCGCGGCGCGCCAGTCCTCCGCCTCTTGCGGGACAGGCAGGCCGCCGTACATCAGCGCCGCGCCGGTGCGGCGCTCGCGGCCGTTCACCTCGTACTCGGCATCCGGGTCGAGGCGGCGCGGGTAGACGGTCGCAAACGGAGCGTTTGCCCGGACGGGCGGCGTGACGACGCACACGAGCGCCTCGCCTTTGTCGGCCGCCGTGTGCTGCCACGCCGTGAGGCCGCCGGCACACGCGTCCGTGAGGCGGTCGTACTCGCCGGCCTGAATGACGCGGTAATACTTGCGGAACTCGGCGATCTGCGCGCGCATCTCGGCGCGCTCGTCCGCCGTGAGGCGGCGCGGGTCCAGCTCATAGCCGAACGTGCCGGACATCGCCGTGACCCCGCGCGTGTGGAAGGACACCGTGCGGCCACGTCGTCATCGGCACCGCCGCGCCGGAGGTCTGCCCCACCTGCCTGTACGCGAAGAGCTTCTTTGAGCTGAACTGCGAAAACTACTGATTTCCCACCGGATGAAGCAGGCGCCCCGCGAGGCCCGAACGGGCCTCGCGGGGCGCCTGTCTCCGCTTTTTCGCCGTCTCACAGCATCCAGTCCGCCCACGAGGCGGCGAACAGATTGTCCCGCAGGCAGACGAAGCTGAACGAGCCGCTCATCGGCATGTCTTCGATGTCAAAGCGCGCGAGCGAGCCGCGCTCCAGCTCGCGCCGCACGACGGGCGCGTACAGGAACGACACGCCCAGCCCGTCCGCGACGAGCGACTTGATCGCGGCGAAATCGCTGATCGTCACAACTCCGGGGAACCCTGCCAGCGTGCGGTTTTTTCGATGCATCGCGTCCTCGAAGATCGCGCGCGTGCCCGAACCCTCCTCTCGCAGGATGAGCCGCTCGCCCGCCAGCTCGTCCAACGCCACCGCCCTCCCGGCCAGTCGGTGCCCGGCGGCGCACACGCCGAAAAACTCCTCGCGCCGCCACGTCCGCGACTCGTACTTCCGGCTGTCGAAAAATCCCTCGATGAGCACAAAATCCAGCCGGCCGGCCTCCAGCGCGGCCAGAAGCGCCTGCGTGTTGTCCACCAAAAGAGAGAACTCCGCCTCCGGATGCGCGCGCAGAAAGCGCTCGACGTTCGGGGCGGCGACGTACTCGCCGATTGTTTTCGACGCGCCGACGCGCAGCGACATCGGCGCCTTCGCGGCCATCGCCTCGTCCGTTTTTCGGCTGTTGTAGGCCATCGGCAGCGTCAGCTCGCGCAGGCGCTGGCCCTGCGCCGTCAGGCGCAGCATCTTGCCCTGATAGGTGAACAGACGGCACCCGTAGTGCTGTTCCAGATACTGGATGTGGTGCGTCACGGCCGGCTGCGTCAGGCACAGCCGCTCGGCCGCGCGCGTGTAATTCATCGTCTCGCACACGGTGAGAAACGTGTTCCAGCGGGGATCGAGCATCTTCATCACCCATTATAAAAAATTATCAAACCATTATGATTCTTCATTTTATTTTATCGTTGAAGCGCGGTATAATCAAGAGCGGCAAAGGGAATATTTAACTGGAAACGAGAGGATCATCATGGAATTCGCAAAGAAAACGGCGCCGGGCTTTCTGCTGTGCCTCGCGCTTGCCGTGCCGAGCTGGCTTTTGGGGCATGCCTTCCCCGTCGTGGGCGGGCCGGTGTTCGCCATTCTGGCGGGAATGCTTGTGGCGCTCGCTCTGAAGGACCGCGCGTGCTGGCAGGCGGGCATCGCCTTCACCTCGAAAAAAATTCTTCAGTACGCGGTGATTCTGCTGGGCTTCGGGCTGAATCTTTCGCAGATCGCCAAGGTCGGCGCATTGTCTCTGCCGATCATCTGCACGACGATCACGATGTCTCTCGTCATTGCGTTCGTGCTGCGCAAATGCCTCGCGGTGCCCTCGAACATCTCGGTGCTGGTGGGCGTGGGGTCGTCGATCTGCGGCGGGTCGGCCATCGCGGCGACGGCGCCCGTGATCGGCGCGGACGACGAGGAGATCGCGCAGTCCATCTCGGTGATCTTCCTGTTCAACATTCTGGCGGCTTTGTTCTTTCCGACGCTGGGCGGGGCGCTCGGCATGACGAACGAGGGCTTCGGCCTGTTCGCGGGGACGGCGATCAACGACACGTCGAGCGTGACGGCCGCCGCCTCCACCTGGGACACGCTGCACGGCACGGGCGGCGCGGTGCTGGAGTACGCAACGATTGTCAAGCTGACGCGTACGCTGGCCATCATCCCCATCACGCTGGCGCTGGCCGTATGGCGCACATATCAGGCCAAGCGCGGCGGCGGCGCGTCGAACGGCTCGTTCGACCTGAAGAAAATCTTCCCCTTCTTCATCCTGTTCTTCGTGCTGGCGTCGGTGATCACGACGGTCTCGACGATGGCGGGCGTCGGCGCGGAGTTCTTCCAGCCGTTCAAGGAGCTGTCGAAGTTCTTCATCATCCTCGCGATGGCGGCCATCGGCCTGAACACGAACCTCGTGAAGCTCGTAAAAACCGGCGGCAAGCCCATCGTGATGGGCGCGTGCTGCTGGGCGGGCATCACGCTGGCGAGCCTCGCGATGCAGCATTTCAGCGGTCTTCTGTAAGTACATCAAAGGAAAGGATGTTTCAGGCATGCACGACATCATCATCATCGGAGCCGGCCCCGCGGGCATCAGCGCGGGCATTTACGCCGTGAGCCGCGGAAAAAAGACGCTGGTTCTGGAGAAAGCGCAGGTGGGCGGACTGATCGGCAGAGTGTCGACCGTGACGCACTACACGGCGCTTGAGCCGCGCGAGACGGGCGCTTCGTTCGCCGCGCGCATGAAGCAGCAGGCGCTGGACGCCGGCGTGGAGATCGTGTACGAGTCCGTCACGGGTGTGGAGCTGACGGGCGAAGTCAAGACGGTGCGCACCGAAAAGAACACGTATCAGGCGCCGCGCGTCATCCTCGCGAACGGCGGCACAGCGCGCCGGCTCGGCATCCCCGGCGAGGCGGAGCTGGCCGGAAAGGGCATGGGCATGAACGCCGCGCGCGACGGCGAGGCGTACACCGGCAAAAACGTGTACGTCGTGGGCGGCGCGGACGGCGCGGTCAAGGAGGCGCTGTACCTCGCGAAGCTCGCGCGGAAGGTGACGATCATCCACTTCGAAGATCAGCTGGGCTGCATCGCGGAGTTCCGTCGCAAGGCCGCCGCGGCGGGCAACATCGAGCTGTGCCTCGGCGCGCGCCTGCACGCCGTGTCCGGCGCAGAACGCGTCGACCGGCTGGAGATCGAGCACGTGCATGGCGGCGGCATCGAGACCATCGAGGACCCCGGCTGCGGCGTGTTCGTGTACGCCGGCACCGACCCCGACACGTCGATGTACGCGGGGCTGGAGACGGTGGACGGCTACCTTGTGACGAACGAAAAAATGGAGACGTCCATCCCCGGCGTCTACGCCGCGGGCGACATCCGCGCGAAGCAGGTGCGTCAGGCGGCCACCGCCGTCGCCGACGGCGCCATCGCCGCCATCAACGCGGCGATGTAAACAAACGGAAAGGGCGCGCTGCACCAACAGCGCGCCCTTTCCGTCTATCGAAATTTGCTGCGCGCAGCCTTCACGCAGCGCTCTTTGCATCAAACAGTCTCAGCCATCATTTGCAGAATCATTCTGTCCATCTGTCGCATCCCGTCACAGGCGATCCGGCCGTATCTACCGATCAACACATCGATGTCGCTCACGGCGAGTCCGTCTCCCGGCTCCACGGAATGTCCTTCTGCGGCCAGATGATACGCCAAAAATGCAGCTGTCACCGCACTGTAAATTTTCGCGGCGCAGGAAGCTTTTGCGCCGTCGCAGATCATTCCTGCTACATCGGCCAGCATATTTCGCACCGTCTTTTCTATTACATCCAGATTTTTTCCGTCCAAAAATGCCGCGCCAGCGGCCGCCGCGCTCGCGGCGGACACTGCGCCGCAATATGCGGAAAGGCTGCCAATCGACTGTTTTTGGTAAACAGCCAGAAGATTGCTCAGCGCGAGTGCTCGGTACATGCGTTCTTCCGACACACCCTTGCATTCCGCATACAGAATAACCGGCAGCGACACGGCCGCGCCCTGATTTCCGCTGCCGGAGTTAATCACCACCGGCATACGGCAGCCGCCCATCCGGGCATCCGACGCCGCCGCGGCATAGCACGCTGCAACACGGTCCGGCAAGCCGTCCGCCGTGCGCAGCATTGTCTTTCCGACGCAGAGGCCGTAAGTGCCGCGCAGACCCTCGCGTGCCGCCGCCAGATTCATCGAAATCTGCCGCGCCAGCATGGGGCGAATCTCGTCCAACGGAACCGTCTGCGCAAATTCGACGATATCTGATAAGCAAAATCTCGGAGCATCATCTTGTTCCGGCGCGGCAACAGCGTCCGCCTTACTCAGGACAACTCCGTCCGCTTCCTCGTAAATAATGTTCGTATGGCTGTGGGCGATTTCTACGCATGCACTCCGACCGCCTGAAAATGCATCGACGCGCAGATGGAGGCAGAAATCCGTCTCCAAAAGGCTGATGGAGCAGTACTCCGGTTCGGCGCACAGCCTGTCACACAGCGCAAGATCTTCCGGTTTTACGTCTTCCAGAACTTCCAGACGCCGGGAATCATCACCGCACACGGTGCCCAGAACGGCCGCGATGCGCGCGCCTTTCCGGCCTCCGCTGTTCGGCACAACAACACTTTTGACGTTTTTGAGGATATTCCCGCTCAGCGCAACGCAGAGCCTGTCCGGAATATCGCCCAGAAGCCGCCGCACTCTGGCGCAGGCATAGGCGATGGCGATCGGTTCCGTGCAGCCGAGCGCTGGAATCAACTCTTTTTTCAGTACACGGAGATACGCCTCTTCACGCGCCCTTTTTTCACATGTATTGTCGGCCGTGAAGTTCAAATCAACACCACCGCTTTTCATTTTGCTCTTTTCCGCCGCGGTAAACCACCTGACCGTCTTTCAGAACATAGCGCGTGTTCCAGATATCGGAAATTCTCTCCGTGGGGAACCCCTCCACAACAAGCACATCTGCGCGCATTCCAGAGCCGATTCGGCCGGCGTCGGCAATCTCCAGCAGGTCGGCAGCATTTCCCGTTGCGGCGGCCAAAGCCGCAGCAGGCGTCATACCTTCGCTGCACATAATCTCCAATTCGCGCAGCATACTTGTGCCGAGCGGGAACCAATCCTGTCCGGAGTCCGTGCCACTTGCGATTTTAACACCCGCTTCCAAAGCATATCGGAACGACAGCGCATGGCGCTCAACAATCTGCATGGATTTGCGGTACATATAATCCGGAACAAGCCCCTTTTCGCCGCGGTCAACCAGGCGCCGGTACACGCCGAGCGTCGGGACAAGATAGGTCCCCGTACGCGCCAGCTTCTCCGCCGTCGCCTTCTCCATGATGATTCCGTGCTCGACGGAGTCAATTCCAGCATCGACGGCATCATTGATCGCGCGGTCAATCGACAAATGTGCGAAGCATTTCTTTCCGCGCGCGTGCGCCTCGTTCACCCCCGCGGCAATCTCCTCGCGACACATCTGCTGGTCTTCCATCCGCTCCGTGGAGGTCCCGGCACCGCCGGTGATCATCAGCTTGATCCAGTCCGCGCCGGCCATGATTTCTTCACGGACCGCTTTCCGCACTTCCCACGGACCGTCGGCGACGTGATTGCCGAAGTTCCAGCCGTGCCCGCACGTCGTGCAGATCGCGCGGCCCGGAACCAGCATATGCGGCCCGGTGAACATTCCTTTATCAAATGCGTCGCGCAGCGCGTATGTACCATGATGCCCCGCCGTGTCCACACGGATCGTTGTCACGCCGGCACGGATGCAGTTGCGGCCTTCATAGATGCCGCGCAGTGTCGACGACGCAATGGTTTTCGGCGTCACGCCATACTTCTGCTCCTCTGTGATCAACCCGACAATATTGGCGTGGCAGTCCATCAGGCCGGGCAGCAGCGTCATCGCTCTTGCGTCGACGGTCTCCTGCGCGGAGGCGGAACCGCTTCCACCCGCGCTCACCGAACGGATGATTCCGTCCGCGATCAAAACATCCCTGTCCGTCAACAGGCACTGCTGCTCTCCGTCAAACACATTGACATGTGAAAACAAAATCGTCTCCATGGTCTTCTCATCCTCCCGCTCAGCACATCGCGTGTGCAATGTCCACAATTGTCCGAATCCGACCGTAATCCATTTCCGCCGGCAGTGTGCAATCCGCGCCCACAATAAATCTGCCGTTTCCCACACTCTCCCGCATCTGCCGCATCTGCCGCTCAAGCTCTTCCGGGGACGCACTGAGAAGCGCGCCGCCGCGGTTATCAAAGCCACCGAGAATCACGGATTCCGGGAACAGGCGCGCACCATCCGCAAGCGTATATCTGCATTCGTTCGTCGCCCAATTCACCACATCGGCCGTGCAGCCTTGATACATCGGCAGCCGGACTCGGTCCTTGCAGATGTGAAGAAATACGAGTCCCCGCCTGTGTGCATTTTCCAGGATCATACGCTCCAACGGTTTGACATATCGTACAAACAGCGCCTCGTCAAAACGATATTCCTCTCCTCCCAGCGCCGCATAGTAGATGCCATCCGCGCCCGCGGCGACACACTCGGCGCACAAGTCGTCGAGCGTCTGCGCTACAGCCTCCAGTCCGGCGGCCACCGGTGCCGGATCTTCTTTGAGATGCCTCGTGACAGTGTTGTCCGGATCCGTGAATTTTCCCATACCGTCCGTTGCATGGCACGCAGAGACGAGCACGCCGTGAATTGTTGCCAGCAGCGGCACGTCGGGGCCAACCGTCCGGCGTGTCTTCCGGAGTTCCTCCAGATATCCAGCGTAATATTCCTTGGCCCTGTGCGGACGGAGATATCTCCAGTCCTCGGGCTTTTCAATTGCACATCCGATCTTATAAGGATGCTCGTTCATTACCTTCAAAATGTCGACATCCGTAGCGTTATAGTATTCCACATGCGCGCGGACGCACTCGTCGCCAAAATGCCGTGTCTCCGGAAAATGCATCCAGAAGCCCGTCAGACATCCGCCAGGTTCGCCTCCGCGTAGCACCATTCTCAATTTTTCCTGTTTGTTCACTGTTCCCCCGCTTTCCGCCGTGCGGGTCAGACTGTCACCCCGCCCGCTTCAGCATTGTTTCATCCAAACTCAGGTACACATCCTTTTTGATCAATTCCTGCGCACACGCCAAATCCTTTTCTCTCAGCGCCCGAATGACACGCTCGTGGTACTGGTTCTGCTCGTCATCCACCTTTCCTTGCGCCTTCAAGAGAAAATACTGCGTCATAGCGCGAGCGCAGTCGCGAAACACCTGCTTGAGCATTCTGTACAAATACTGGTTGCCGCTGAACGATGCCAGCAGGAGGTGGAATCCGCTGTTACGCTCCCAGCACTCCATCGCGGAATTGCGAATAAGATAATCTTTTTTTGCCTTTTCGCAGTACGCCTCAAGCTGAGCGATATGATTTTCTGTAATGATGTTGATCGTCTTTTCCAGCAGTGTACTCTCCAACAGAAGGCGTGCCTGATACATCTGGCACGCCTCGTCCGGCATGATCTGAATGACCTGATAGCCCATTCGGGGAATGCTCTGCAGGATTCCCTCCGTACACAGTGCGACCAGCGCCTCCCGAACGGGAGTCTTACTGATGCCGAGCTGTTGGATGAGACTGCCCTCCGATACGATGTCGTTCACGGAATACACTCCGTTGATGATATTGGTATAAACATACTCATATGCGACCGCCGTCAGAGGCTTTTTGTCCTTCAACATTTGCCATTCCCCTTTATTACCATTATTTTCTGAATATAGAATAGCAACATTTTCCAGAGTCTGTCAATCTTCAATTTTTTGATAAATTTCCTCGTATTTCTCCCTTAAATACCTCACATAATGGTCTGCGCCCAATGTTTCTCCCGTGATCTCCCGGAGCAGCTGTTGGGGGGGAAGGAGCATTCCTTGGCGTTGCACGTTTTCCCGCAGCCATCCTGTGAGCGAAGAGAATTCACCTCGAGCGATATCATCCTCCAGAGACGGAACGTCTCGACACAGCTTTGCATACAGATGGCCGTCGTAGCAGTTCGCGATGACATACGTTTGAAAATACCCGATATGGCCGCTGGCCCAATGCATGTCCTGAAGCACGCCCTCCGCGTCGCAGGCGGGACGCACGCCCAGCATCTGCTCGCTCAGTCTGTTCCACTCCTCCGGCAGGTCCTCGAATGTCAGCGTCCCGTCAAACAACCGTTTTTCCAACTCATAGCGCAGGATAATGTGGAGATTGTACATCAGTTCGTCCGCTTCCAGCCGGATCGGTGTGGAACCGACAGCGTTGAGATTACGATAAAAACTCTCCGGATTGCCGGGCAGATCGGGAAAGAGCCGCTTTGCCTGAGGATGTGCCCAGCGCCAGAACGCACGGCCGCGGCCGATGAAATTTTCCATTATCCGCGACTGACTCTCGTCAAACCCAAACGACGCCGCACGTGAGAGATATGTACCCGCCAAAGATTCATCCATATTCTGCCAGTACAATGCATGCCCCATCTCGTGCAGCGTGGACAGAACCGAACTTGTGAAATCCCTCTCGAAGTACCGTGTGGTGATTCTTACATCCCACCGGCTGCACGAGCTGTTGTAGGGATGCGCGCTCTCATCCAGACGTCCGGCCTGAAGGTCATAGCCGATCGTCTCTATCATCCGGAGGTTCCACTCCCGCTGTGCCTTTTTGGGGTAAAAACCCTCGATCCGCCTGCGGTCAGGACCTTTTCTCCGTCTTGCCTCACGCGCAAAGGGAACGGCAAACGCCTTAATTTTTTCAAAGACGGCATCGACCGCATCAACGGTCAATCCCTGTTCATATTCCCCCATCAACCCGGTCATTACATCGCCGTCACCCAGCAGTCCGCCCACCATTTTCTTATAGGCAAACTGGCGCTTCAGGTACGGCATCAGCATCCCGTAATCGTTGTTTTTTCTCGCTTCCTGCCAGACAACTTCCGACGTGAGATTCAGCGCCGCATAATTCTCGTATTCCCGTCGGGGAATCCGCATCAGAGACGCACGTTCCTTTGCCGCCACCTGCGTCATTCTTCGCTCCAGCGGGGAAAGCTCGGATTCAGCCGCCGCCTGAAGCGCCTGTTCCATCTCATCTCCCGTCAGGATGCCGTACCTCAGCCTCGCAAGATATTCCAACTGCTCCGCGCGCCTTGCCGCACCCTTAGCAGGCATAACAACCCGCATATCCCACGCCAGCGTCTTATCAAGGTTGTCCAGCAGCTCCAACTCCCGCATCAGACGCCGGAGCGACTGCAATTCTCTTATTTGTTCCATTACTCACATCTCTCCTGCGCATAATGGCACGCGACGAGCGCACCATCCATTTCAACAAGCTCCGGCTCTTCCCGCGTGCAGCGCTCCTGCGCATATGGGCACCTCTTTTGGAATCGGCAGCCCGAAGGCAGATTGATCGGGCTTGGTACATCGCCTTCCAGCACGATTCTCTCCCGCTGCACACCATATTTGGGAAGCGGAATTGACGACAGCAGTGCCTGTGTGTACGGATGCTTCGGCGAGGCAAAGAGTGTCTTCTTGTCGGCAATTTCGACAATCTTGCCCAAATACATCACGGCAATACGGCTGCTCAGATGCTTGACGACACTCAAATTGTGTGAAATAAACAAATATGTCAGCCCCATTTTATCCTGTAAGTCGCATAGCAGATTAAGGATTTGCGCTTGAACGCAGACGTCCAGTGCCGAAACTGGTTCATCCATCACAATGAAATCCGGGTTGAGAACCAGCGCGCGCGCAATGCCGATGCGCTGCCGCCGCCCACCGTCAAGCTCGTGTGGATAGCTATACAAAAGCCGCTGCTCCAGACCCACAACATCCATGACGGCGCGCACGCGCTCCAGACGCTCTTTTTTGTCCCGCACACCATTCACACGCAGTGAGTCCTCGATCAGCCGCAGGACGTTCATACGGGGGTCAAGGGAAGAATACGGGTCCTGAAACACAATCTGCAGTTTGCCGCGCATTTCTTTCATCTGACTGCGCGGGCGCAGCAGGATGTTCTCTCCCCGGAAGTACACGCCCCCCTCCGTGGGCTCCTGAAGCCGAAGAATCGAGCGCCCGACCGTTGATTTTCCACATCCGGATTCGCCCACTAAACCGAGCGTCTCGCCTCGCGCTACAGAAAAGCTAACATCGTCCACCGCCTTCAAAAGGCCGCTGCTCACTTTAAAATACTTTTTCAAATGTTCGACGCGCACAAGTTCTTCACTCACGGAAGCTCCCCTCCCTTACAGCGCACGCAGCGCACATAATGGGTCTTTGACAGCCAGACCGGCTCCGGTTCACGCTCGGCGCACGCACCGCAAGCATAGGCACAGCGCGGATGAAACGCGCATCCGGCCGGCAGGTTCGTTGGGTCCGGCGTCACGCCGGGAATAACCTTCAACCGTTCTTGATCTGCGTCGATGTCCGGAAGTGAGTCAAACAGTGCCTGAGTGTACGGATGCCGATGTCTGTTGTATATTTCCTCAGCGGTCCCGTACTCGACAATGTTTCCCGCATACATAATAGCGATTTTGTCGCAGATTTCCGCCACCACGCCGAGATCATGTGTAATCAGAATCATCGACGTCCGGTATTTAACCTTGAGTTCCTTCATCAACTCGAGCACCTGCGCCTGAATCGTGACATCCAGCGCCGTTGTCGGTTCATCCGCAATCAGCAATTTCGGACTACACGACAGCGCGATGGCAATCATCACGCGCTGCTTCATACCCCCGCTGAACTGGTGCGGATAATCTTGAAACCGCTCAGCACGTATTCCGACAAGCTCCAGCATTTTCTCCGCGTGCTTTTTCACCTCGTCGCGCGGAAGGTCCGTGTGCAAACGAATCATCTCTTCTATTTGCTTTCCAACGCTGACGACAGGATCGAGAGAGGTCATCGGATCCTGAAAAATCATTGCAATTTGGCCGCCGCGGATACCGCGCATCTCTCTCTTTGATTTGCGCATCAGGTCCTCGCCTTCCAAAAAGATCTCGCCGGAGCGTACGCGTGCGGTAATTTCCGGCAGAATACGCAGGATACTCAGTGCCGTTGTGGTCTTTCCCGCGCCTGTTTCCCCCACAAAACCGAGCGTTTCACCCATACCCACATCGAGCGACAAATTTCTTACCGCATGCACATTCGTTTTCCCGGACTGATAATCCACCGTCAGCCGGCGGATGCTCAGCAGTTTTTCCTGTTCCATCTCGGTTCCTCCTCAATCACGCAGTTTGGGATCGAGCGCGTCGCGCAGCCCGTCGCCCAGCGCGTTCAGGCTGAAGATCGTCACAGCAATTGCAAGCCCCGGAAAGATCGTCATGTGCGGGTAGACAGACTGGAGGACGAGGACGGAAACCATCCCAGATTAACGGAAAACAGAATGATCAGCAAAAGCGCAAGCCAGAAAATCGGCATGGACATACCGATCATTCCCAAAAACATCACAACATTATCAAAAATAGAATACTGGCGCACCGCCGCCACAATTCCCATCGGGATTCCGATCAGCATTGCGATGACGATCGAGATGGCCGCCAGCTTCAGCGTCAGGCCGATGCTTGTCACAAGCTGAACCGTCACGGGGAGTCCATTGGCATATGAGTTCCCGAGATCAAAGTGAAAGATCAAATCTTTCAGCCACAACAGATACCGGATCAGGAACGGCTCGTCCAGATGCAGCTCCTGCCGCTTGAGTTCGATCACTTCCGCGGACGCGCCCTCTCCTGCGGCCATCGCGGCAGGATCGCCGCGCGTGATCGACAGCAGAAAAAATACGGTAAGCGACACCGCCAGAAGAATCGGCAAAAGCATTAAGATTCGGCGAACGATATAGCGTGCCACGAAATCACCCTTTCTGAATCAGTTTTTGATCTCCGGAAGACGCGCGGCTCCGCGCAGAAAAGAGCACAAACGCAGAGCCGCGCCGGGCCGCCGGGAACGTGCTTTATCCGTTGAGCTGTGTGTTTACCCAGCGATGCGCGCCGGAGGGATCAACGTCAATGGACGCAATGCGCGAATTCATGCCGATGTAGTCGATGTCCTGCCACATCGGAATCCAGAATTTCTGTTCAAACATATACTGCTGAAGCTCACTGTACGCCTCCGCTCGCACGGAGCTGTCGGTGGAAACTCGCCCCGTCTCAATCAGCTCATCCACTGTCGCGTCGTCGATCTGTGAAAAATTCCATGTGCCAATCATCGACGAATGAAGTGTCTGATAAAACTGGCTGTCCGGATCAGGCGTCGCGCATTTCCACGCGATAGCGTACATATCCACCTCACCTTTGCTGCACGCGTCGAGGAAGGTCGCCCACTCCAGCGTATTGATCTCCACATCAACGTTGATCTGCGCAAGCATCTCCTTGATAATGGTGTTGACCGATGTCAATTCTGTGCTGTTTTTCGACCAGATCGTCGTCGAGAATCCGTCGGGATATCCCGCTTCCGCCAAAAGCTCGCGCGCCTTTTCCAGATTGAATTCATTGACGGGGATCGTCTTGTCCGCATAGGCGACATTCGTGTTCAAAATAGACGTGGCCACTTCGGCGTAGCCGAGCTTAACCGCCTGTGTCAGCGCCTCTGTATCGATAGCAAGCGCGATTGCCTCGCGCACCCGGACGTCGTTGAATGGCTCCTCGGCGCAGTTGAATCCAATAAAGTTGACCGCGCGCGTCGGGCCCTCATACAGCTGCAGTCCGTCGCCGCCACGCACACGTTCCACATCCGTCGCGGGGATTGCGAGAGCGATATCGACGTCGCCGGACTCCAACGCGATGGTGCGGGACGCATCCTCGACGATTGTTTTGAAAATCAGCTCATCGAACGCGGCCGGCTCTCCGTGGTATTCGTCATTTTTTTCAAGAACGCATGACACGCCCGGCGTCCAGCTGACAAAACGCAACGCTCCCGTGCCGACCGGATGCAGCTGATACTCATCTCCGCCCTCCGTAACGGCCTTTTCGTTGAGAATGCCCGTCTGGGGCGTCGTCAAGTTGGCAAGGAAGGAACCGGTCGGAGACAGCAGTTTCACTTCCACTGTGTAGTCATCCAGCGCAGTCGCTTCGCTGATACTGCTGACAAGGTAGTCCACCGTTGTACCCAGTGCTCGATTGAGGGAAAACGCGACGTCCGAAGCCCTCAGTTCTTCACCGTTGTGGAACTTCACGCCCTGCGGAAGATGGAATGTGTAAGTCAGTCCATCCTCGGAAATATCTACCGATTCGCACAGATTCGGAACAACTTCGCCATTTTCTTCCTCCCGCATTAGCGTCTCATAAATACATCCATAAACATTCGCACTGTAAATGTCCGACGCACTGATCGGATCCAGCGCGGTAATGTTGTTCGACAGTCCAACCGTAATACTAACCTTGCCGTCTGCCGGCTGTGTATCAACTGATGCGCTCCCAGCTCCCAGCGATTGCGACGCACCGCTCTCTCTTCCGGCGCAAGCGCTCACGCAGATCAGCATCACAAACGCCAAAATGACCGCGATTCCCTTTTTCATGTCGATCTCCTTCCCGTTTTTGAAATATCGTCACTGATATTATCAGTGACAATATTATAATATCACCTCTATTTTTTAAAAATCAATGCCTATTCATCAATTTCGTTAAAAAAACGAATAAAAAGCTGTTTTTTTTGTGCGTATCGCTTTTGTTTGTTTTCAGCGTTCCGATCTTAAGCCAATCTTTCGCTAAGTAATGCAAAGAGATTGCACAAATCCGCAGCAGCTTGTTTGGTGGTTGTGATGAAATCCGCCGTGTGACATTGACTTTTACAGACGGGTGTGGTTCAATGTAATTACTTTATTAGACACTTTTACAAACTGCACATCAAATGGAGGCAGAACCATGGAAGGCATGATGAAAGTAGCGATTATGACTGACATCGGCAAGATGGAGTACACCGAGCGCCCCATCCCCGCGCCGAAGGACGACGAAGTCCTTGTAAAGCTGGAGTATGTGGGCATCTGCGGCAGCGACCTGCACTACTATGAGGCGGGCGCGATCGGCAACTTCATCGTCAAGCCTCCGTTCGTGCTGGGTCACGAGCCGGGCGGCGTTGTGGTCGAGGTCGGCAAGGACGTCACGCACCTGAAGGTGGGCGATCGCGTCGCGCTGGAGCCGGGCAAGACCTGCGGCCACTGCGAGTTTTGCCGCGAGGGCAAGTACAACCTGTGCCCGGACGTCATCTTCTTCGCCACCCCGCCGGTGGACGGCGTGTTTCAGGAGTATGTCGCGCACGAGGCGGGGCTGTGCTTCAAGCTGCCCGACAATGTGTCGACGATGGAGGGCGCGCTGATCGAGCCGCTGGCCGTGGGTTTCCACGCGGCGAATCAGGGCGGCGCGCACGCCGGCCAGACAGCCGTCGTGATGGGCGCGGGCTGCATCGGACTGGTGTCGATGATGGCGCTGAAGGCCGAGGGCGTCTCGCGCGTGTACGTTGTGGACGTGATGAAGAACCGTCTGGAGAAGGCGATGGAGCTGGGTGCCGACGGCGTGATCAACGGCCGCGAGGCGGACGCCGTGGCGAAGATCATGGAGCTGACGGACGGCCGCGGCTGCGACCTCGTCATTGAGACGGCGGGCACGGAGATTACGACGCGTCAGGCTATCAACATGACGAAGAAGGGCGCGACGATCGTGCTGGTGGGCTATTCCAGCTCCGGCGAGATGACGCTGCCGGTGAGCACGGCTCTGGACAAGGAGCTGACGTTCAAGACGGTGTTCCGCTATCGTCACATTTACCCGATGGCCATCGACGCCGTGGCCTCCGGCCGCGTGAATCTGAAGGGCATCGTCACCGACGTGTTCGATTTCGACGATCTCCAGAACGCGATGGACCGCAGCATCTCCGACAAGGCCAACATCGTCAAGGCCGTCGTCAAGATGCCGGAGTAATCCTAATGCTTACTGAACAATGGCCCATTTTTTGTTAGACGGAAAAACAGCCAGCAAATATGTGAGGAATAGTTGAGATTCTCACGGTTTCGGTAGATCCTGTCCGCCAGAATGCGGCTGGGATAATGCCCTTCCCGCTTCCGGAACCGTTCTGCCATCTCCTGCAGATTCCCAGCCTCGTTGTAGGCATCAGATGATTGCCAGAGTCATCATCGTCATCCCTGGATTTGGTCTCTTTTGCCTGACGCTCCTTTGCGTCCCGCACGATCATCTCATTGATTTCGCCCAGCACTTCCGGCGTCAACCGCTTGCGGAAGTACACCATCAGGGATGGATCAAAAGGCAGCTTTTCATCATCATAGCCGGGATAGCCGCAGAAGTACTGCAGGTACGGGTTCTCCTGGATCTGAAGTGCAGTCTCTTCATCTGAGAAGCCATACTCCGCCTGAATGATGCAGGCTCCCAAAGCCAGACGCAGCGGCTTGGCCACATTGCCTTTGCGGTTGGTAAACAGAGCGGCGTACCGCTTCTCAATCTCCACCTATGGGATTGTTTGCGCTTTCTTTACCCAACGGTTGCCTTCCTTCAGATTCATGCCAACCGGCTGCTTAAAATCTGCCAGACTGATCTGCCCATTGCTGTAACGATACATAGAAACCCTCCAAGTGCAAGGTTTTTACCTGTTTTTTGCGGTTTTCCTTGCACCTATTATACCACGAATGGACTTCTATGGCTTGATATATAAGGCTTTTTCTATTATTCAGGATACATGAATTAAGAACAAATATTCTAAACATTGTTCCGTATAATTGTTCCGTATAACGAAACAACAATTTATCTCTTGTTATCTCTTGCCGACGCGACCCTGCGCGCAAGTGTGTGATCAGCATCTACAAAGGGGGGACATCAGTCAGAGATCTCGTTCCAACCCAAAAATAAAGGAGGAAATGATGAACATGAAAAAGATTACAAGTGCATTGATTCTGCTGGCGATGCTGTTTTCGTTGGCCGCCTGCGGCGGCAATGGCGCCGGCAGCGCCGCGTCGGGCGGCTCCTCGGCCGGATCCGTGGCCACCGGCGGCAGCGACGCCCCGGAGGGCGAGCAGAGCGAGGTGGTCGTCTGGCTGTGTGAGGACGAGTACCGCTTTATGATGGAATACGGCCTGGTGGAGCAGTTTGAGTCGGAGTATCCCCAGTACACGGTCACGGTGGTGCAGTATACCTGGGACGCCCTGCTCGACAAGCTGGCGGCCAACTTTGCCTCCAACACAGGCGACTTCCCCGACCTGTCGGTGGCGGCCGACCAGTGTGTGGGCGAATATGCCCAGTACGGCGGCATCATCCCGCTGGATGATTTTTACGCCGAGCGCGGATACGACGAGAGGGAGTGGCTGGAGAACAGCTGGGAACATTTCCGCTGGGTGGACGGAAAGCTGTATGCGGCGCCCTTCTATGTGGACTACCGCGTCCTCTTCTACCGCAAGGATATTTTTGAGCAGGAAGGGCTTGAGCCCCCCACCACGCTGGACGAGCTGATGGAGATTGGCCAAAAGCTGACCGTGGAAGGCGAGCGGTATGGCCTGGCCGACCAGTTTACCTGGAACGACTTTCACTTCTTCTCCTGGCTGCTTTACGCCCACGGCGGAGATTTCTATAATGAAGATAGGACCGAGCCGCGCATTAACTCCCCCGAAGGCATCGCCGCCCTCGAGTACTATAAGGCGCTGTACGACAACAACGTGATGCCCAAAGACGCGGCCTACAAGGCCGACACCCTGCCCGGCTTTATCGACGGCTACTACTGCATGGCGGAGATGGGCAGCTGGTGGAGGGGTCTGATTGCCTCTCAGGCGCCGGAGCTCGGCGAGTTTGGCGACAAATGGGACGCCGTTACGCTGCCCGTGGGCGCCTCTGAAACCGCCTACGGCCATCCCAACGGCTGGATCGTGCCCACCAAGGCCAACAACCCCGAAGGCGGGCTCGCCTTCCTGGACTTCTTCCTGCGCACCGACGTCGGCGCCGAGTGGCTGAGCCAGACCGGCGAGCTCGTGGGGGACGCGGCCGTCTATGACCTGCCCGAATTCGCCGACGACCCCTATGTGCAGGTGTTCGTCGAGGCCGGCCAGCGCGGCACCACCTCGGTGAGCAACGTGCCCGGCGGCGACCTGGTCATCGAGATGGTGTACACGGTTTTGGGCGAGTATAAGGAGGGCAAGCTGACGGCCGAAGAGGCCGCCGCCAGCATGGAGGAACAGCTGATCCCCTATCTGTACACACCCGAAGAGGTGGAAGCGTTTAAGGCTGGATAACCAAACACAGCGGGAAGCGGAAACCGGCACAAGGTTTCCGCCTCCTGCCTGTTTAAGCCGAAGAATGGCTATATCACAAGGCAGTGAGGTATATGCGGATGGAAAACAGTAGCAAGGTGGTAGCGCGGCTGCCCAAAAAGAAATTCTTGACCAAGGAGCGGCTCTTTATCCTGTGCTCTTTGGCGCCCACGCTCATCATGCTCTCCGGGTGGACCTTCTACCCCACGCTGCACTCGTTCGTGCTCAGCTTTTTCGATACCACGATGGACTCGCTGGGCGAGTTTGAAGGGCTGCGCAACTATGTGGCGGTGTTGACCAACGAGACATTCTGGGTCGCCCTGCGAAACACCGCCCTGTTCTCGCTGGAGTCGATTGCCGGCGCCGTCACCAGCGGGCTGCTTTTGGCCGTGCTGCTGAACACCCGCATGTCGGGCAAGCGCCTGTTTCGCACGGCCTTCTTTCTGCCCTATGTCATCCCCCACGCGGCGCACTCGATTTTGTGGATGTGGCTGTACGACCCGCGCTATGGGCTGTGGAACTATCTGCTCGGCTTTGTGGGCCTGGGGCCGATTCCTTGGGTCAAGTCTTCGGCGTGGGTGCTGCACGCGTTTGTCATCATGAACATCTGGAAGCGCACCGGCTTTACCATGGTGCTGTTCACCGCCGGCCTGCAGACCATTCCCGCCGACCTGTATGAGGCCGCCACCATCGACGGCGCCGGGCCCTGGCGGCGGTTTTGGCGCATCACGCTGCCCATGCTCAAGCCGGTGATGCTGTTCCAGATTGTGATGACCTTCGCCGGCACCTTCCAGCTGTTTATCGAGCCGTTCGTCATGACAAAGGGTGGCCCGGGCAACGCTTCGCTGTCGGTGGTGTACATGATCTACAGCATGGGCTTCGGCGAATACGACCAGGGCGGCGCCTCTGCCATCGCCGTGATCCTGTTCCTCATCATCTTCCCGGCAACCCTGCTGCTCATCCGGGCGTTCGACAACAGGGACACCCAATATTAACCAAAAGCGAACGAGGAGGCAAGCGCATGGAAACCGTTCTGTTCTACAAAGGAAAACACATTTTCACGCAGGCCTGTAAGTATCTGGCGTTGCTGGGCCTGGCCTTTCTGTTTTTTCTTCCCATCTACTGGGTGTTCAAAGGCTCGCTGCAGCCCAACGCAGACATCAAGGCCTGGCCGCCCATCTGGGTGCCCTGGCCGGCCACGCTGGACAACTTTAAAACGGCCTTTGGGCTGCTGCCGCTGGCGCGGTTCGCGTTCAACTCGCTGGTCATCGCGCTGGGAACCATCGCCTCCAACGTGGTGTTTTGCTCGCTGGCCGGCTACACGCTGGCCAGGAAGCGCTTTTGGGGCCGAGACTTTATTTTCCTTTTGATCGTGGGCACCATGATGATCCCCTTCCACATCCGCCTGATCCCCATGTACTCCATGGCCATCCACCTGGGCCTGGCCAACACCTACGTGGCGCAGATCCTTCCCATCTCGGTGATGGGATATGGCGTGTTTTTGATGCGCCAGTTCTTCCTCGCGCTGCCCAACGCCGTGGAGGACGCCGCCAGGATTGACGGCTGCGGCGAATGGGGCCTGGTGTTCCGCATTGCGGTGCCGATGGCGACGCCGGCCATTTTTAGCCTTGCCCTGTTTGCCCTGGTGGCCACCGTGGAAGACTTTTTGTGGCCCATGATCATCACCACCCGAACCGAGATGCGCCCCCTGCCCACCGGCATCACCATGTTTGCCGGGCGGGTCATCTACGACTGGGGCGCCCTGCTGGCCGCCACGGCCATCACCATCCTGCCGCTGCTGATCATCTTTATTGTTTTTCAGAACAGCCTGGCGCAGGGCGTGACGGCGGGCGCTGTAAAAGAATAGAGCGAAAGAGAGACAAAACTATGAAGATCAGCGATTTCCAAAAGGCCAATACCGAGGATTTTGGCCGCTATGTGGTCAACCCCAAAACCGACATCCCCGCCACCGAGCTGGTGCCCGACTGCTGCAGCCACCTGGTTTACACCAAGGCCGCCAACCTCAGCTTCCTCACCATGAGGGCCGGCGCCCAGTTCGAGCTGCACTCCCACCCCGAAGAGCAGCTGATGATCGTGGTGGCCGGAGAGTGCCACGAGATCATTGACGGAAAGCTCTACCACGTGAAGCCGGGCGATGTGATCCACCTGCCCGCCGGCGTTGTGCACGGGGCTTTCATCCCGCCCGAGGCCGACTGCCAGGCCATCGACGTCTTTCTGCCGGCGCGCGGGGACTATCTGCAAAAATACAAGGCTCAGCACTCCTCCGCCCCCGTCACCTTTGAAGACCTTGAGGAATGGAAAACCACATGAGCAACACATACACCGTTTTTTTATCTGACGCCAGGAACCCGGAAGGGCCTGTGCGCCTGCGGGATGGAAGCTGGGTGTTCACCGAGATGGACAAGGGCTGTGTGAGCTGGGTGGACGCCGCCGGCCAAAACCGCCGGACGCTGGCCGTGACCGGGCTGGCAAACGGGCTGACCACCGACGCGCAGGACACCGTATACATCGCGGAGGCAGAGCAGCGCGCGCTTTTGCGGGTCGGCCTGGACGGGGCGGTCGAGACGGTTTCGACCGGCGCGCCGCAAGAGCGCTTCTTGCTGCCGAACGACCTGGTGTTTGGACCCGACGGCCACCTTTACATGACCGACTCGGGCATCGAGCTTGCGACCCACAACGGAATCGAGCAGCCGATGGACATCTACCGGCTGCCCTACAACGGGAAGATCTTTCGCATCGACCCGGCCACCGGCAAGACCGAAAAGCTGGCTGAGGGGCTGCGGATGGCCAACGGCATCGTCTTTGGCCCCGGGTCGGCCCACCTCTATGTGAACGAGAGCCTCACCGGGAATGTCTACCGCTACCCGTTCGACCGAGACCACATCGCCGGGCCGCGCGAGCTGTTCTGCAACGTGATGGCAAAGCCCTGCCAGGAATATGGCCGCGGGGCTGGCCCCGACGGCATGGCCTTTGACGAGCGGGGCAACCTCTATGTCACGGTGTATGTGCAGGGGGATGTCGTGGTGGTGTCGCCAAGCGGCCGGGTGGTTTCCCGGATCCCCATCCCCGGCGGCTTCCCCACCAACATCGCCTTCGACGCCCCGGGCAGCCGGCGGGCCCTGGTGACCGAGGCGGGGAAAAATCAGCTTCTCTTCGTGGCGACGGAGCACGACGGGCTGCCGTTGTACACGGGCTGAGCAAGGAGGGTTCTCATGTTTTCACTTGAAGCAAAGGAGGGTTTTCATGTTTTCACTTGAAGCAAAGGTCGCGGTTGTCACCGGGGGCGCCTCCGGCATCGGCAAGGCCGTGGGCCAGCTCTACGCCCGGGCCGGCGCCACGGTTTACCTGCTTGACCTGCAAAAGGCGCCGCTGCAGGAAGCGGCCCAGGAATGCGGGGCCCAAGCGCTTGTGTGCGACGTGTCGGGCGGCGCCGAGGTGGAGCGGGCCATCGACGCCGTGCTAAAACAGAGCGGGCGCATCGATATCATGGTGAACAATGCCGCTTTGGAGGTGCGCGGCGGCTTTGAGGAGTTGACCGAGGAAGATTTCGACCGGCAGATTGCCGTCAATCTCAAAGCGCCGTTTTTCTTTGCGCGCCGGCTGCTGCCGCTGATGCAAGAGCAGGGCGGCGGCGTCTTTCTCACCACCGGCTCGGTGGCCAGCCTGATCGCCTCCCGCAACTACCCCGTGTACACCATGGCCAAGCACGGGCTGGCCGGGTTCACCCGCAGCATCGCCATCGACTACGGCAAACATAACATCCGAGCCAACTGCATCTGCCCGTCTGCCATGCTCACGCCGATGCTGCAGCGCTGCTTCGACGAGTCGGGCGCGCCCCAAGCCGAGCGGCAGAGCATGCTGAACATGCAGCCCAACGGCCGCCTGGGCAACCCTCAGGAGCTGGCGTATCTGTATCTTTATCTTGCCAGCGATGAGGCCGCCTTTGTCAACGGCGCCATCTACACGTTCGACGGAGGCTTTACGGCCATTTAGAACAAGGAGGAAACAGCTATGTATGCGAGAAAAAATCTCTTGAAAGAAAAAGTGGCCCGCGGCGAGGTGGTGTTTGGCACCGAGGTTTACCTACGTGACCCCCGGGTGGTGGAGATCATGGGCGCCGCCGGTTTCGACTTTATGCACATTGAAAACGAGCACGTGGCCCACAACTGGGAGACGGTGGAAGACCTGGTGCGCGCGGCCGAGCTGTGGGGGATGACCCCGATGTTCCGCTGTGAGCAGACAGTGGACGGCCAGCCGCCGGTGAACCAGATTCTGAAAGCGCTGAAGTGCGGCTGCCTGAACGTGATGGTGCCCCACGTGGGCACGGCGGAGACCGCCCAGAAGATTGTGGATATTGTCAAGTTTCCCCCGCTGGGAAAGCGGGGCATCGCCACCATGGACCGCGCGCCGGTGCAGATGTTCCCGTATCTGGGCTCGCCGCCGGTGGACATTCCCGCCTTTAAAGAGGAGCTCAACCGGGAGACCATGATCTGGGTCATCATCGAAACGCCCGAAGGCGTGGAGAATGTGGATGCCATCCTCGAGGTGGAGGGCATCGACGCTGTCGGGTTCGGATATCAGGACTACGCCAATGCGGCCGGCCTGCCGACAGACTCCTGCCCGCAGGTGAAGCAGGCGCAGACAAAGGTGCGCCAGGCCGCCAAAGACCATGGTAAGCTGATGTGGTGGAACGCAAGCTCGGCCGAGACCGTGCGGGAGATGACCGAGCTGGGTATTCAGATGTTCCTGCTGGATTCGGACGTGGTGCTGCTGGACAACGCGTTCCGGTCCTTGCTGCAGAGCATAGCCCGCCAGAAAGGATAATGGCTCTCTCCAAAAGGGGCTGTTGCAAAACGAAAGTTGAGCAACAGCCCCTTTTCTTGTGGAAAACCACCTAGGACGTAGTGTTTTTGGGGGAAAATGTTGAAAAACACTGCGTTTAGCGGGAAACGAGGTATAGCAAAGCTGGACTTCCCCGAAAAGAGAAGCCTGGCTTTTTGCATTTTTCAGAATAGAAAAAAATCTATTCTTTTTTCAGTGGGAAAAGATGTGTTTTCAGCCGGTCGTGTTGCAGCTTGGCCCAATACTTTTTCAGGTTGTAGGCCAGGCACAGCAGAAACAGCTCCAGGGAGATATTCGTCCTTCCTCGCGTGAGGAAGCGTTTAAGCTGGCGGTTGCTTTTCAAAACACCAAAGGCGCCCTCTACCTGAATCGAACGATTCATCCGAAGCAGCGCGCCTCTGTCCGTGGCCAGCTGCCGGTGAGCCTGTGCTCGGCACTGTGCAAACTCCTCGCAAACTTTGATTTCTTTGCAGAAGTCGGGATCCCTGGACTTTGTACACTGTTCCCGCAGAGGGCAGCCTCCGCATCCCTCGCAGCGGTAATAGCTGCAAGTGGTAACTATTCCGCCCTCTTTCTTTGAGCAAGTCCGGTGCAGCCGAAGTTTTCTGTGTGCGGCGCACACAAAACAATCCTCCTGTTGCAGGTACTGCATATTCTCCATTCGCCAGATCTGCTGCTTATACTTTCTGATTTTGCGGATTTCATAGTTTGTGGGTTTAATGTAGCCGTTCTGTCCATGTGCTTGGAGATACAGATAATTACCAACGCTTTCGTATCCGGCGTCTGCCACAATGTCCCAGTAGCTTCTGCCCTGCATTCTCTGGATATGGTTCAGGAACGGCATGAGCGTTCCGCTGTCTGTGCAGTTGGGGAACGCTGCCACACCGGTAATGTATTCGCTGTTCACTGCCAGCTGCACATTGTATGCGGGCTTGAGCTGACCATTTCCCATGTGGTCTTCTTTCATCCGCATGAAGGTGGCGTCCTTGTCTGTTTTGGAAAGGCTGTTCCTTCGGCATCCCATCTCAAACAGCTGCGTCTCGTATTTCTTCCAACGTTCCAGCAACTGGCCGATTTCTTCGTATTGCCGCTGCCAGAACGGTTTTCTTCTGCCGGTTCCGTGTACCATCTCTCCGCCTTCGGGTATAAGGCTTCTTGCAAGGGACCGGAGCTTGCCTGTGGTCAGGTTGCCTTCTCCGCCGTAGCCGTAAAACAGCTCTTTTGCCTTCGCCTTCACCTTGGCCAACTGCTTGTCTACGCTCTTTCGCCAAACAAAGGTATACCGGTTCGCCATGCTCTCGATCTTGGTCCCGTCGATAAATACCTCCTCATATTCGATTTCTTGTTCTGCTGCCAGGCGTTTTACAAACTGGTAGAACAGGTCCTCAACGGCTTGCCGGGCTTTTCCGCTGCGAAAACGAGCAAAGGAAGTGTGGTCCGGCACACGCTCTCCCTGCAGCAGCCAGATAAAGTCGAGATTCTTACGGCAGGCCTGCTCCAACTTCCGCATGGAGTAGATCCCGCACATATACCCGTACACCAATAGCTTGAACATGATCCGTGGTTCTGCCGCCGATTTTCTCCCTTTGGGCGAATACGCTCTATACAGTTCCCTGTAATCCAGTTCCTCAAGCTGGGCGTTGGCAACAAACACGGGCTCATCTTCCGCTAGGGTCAGAATGTAGTAGTTGTCGTTGACGGTCTTGTCACGCAGGATCGGCTGCCGGCCGGTGCCGCAGACATAGTATTTGCCCCCAATCTGGAGGGTGTTCTTCAGGGTGTAGGGTTCATGGGTGTACGCTGTCACACCGGCTGGGAACGAGAAATGCCTGGTTTTGATGGCGTAGTACCCGTGGTCAATGCCCATGATCATGGTTTCAAGTCCTTTCTGGCATTTGCCTTTATTTCTGTGTTTATTCTTTCGGCCCCGGCCCATCTTATCTGGCCCTTCTTACGCTGGGAGCCTGGGGTTCCCTGCAGTACTCCGGGTACCGAAGCCGAACCGCTTCCAGCATGAAGGCTGCATCGGATGTGCCGAACAGATCATAAGGTGTCGCATAGCCGTCGCTGTTCCAGCCGTTCCACAAATTGAAGGCCAGCCGGGTCAAACACGTACTGCCGCTGGTCTGCCAACCTTTGTTCAGCCCCTCCGGCCGGATCACATCCTCCTGAAAATCGAAGACATCCTCGATGTGATTCCGAGTATCACCGCAGATACCCATGGTGTAGAAAAAAGCCTTGTGATAGGGATCAAGGCTGCCGGTCCGGCCGAGGCACTGCTCATAGAATTTCTCGTGATCTTTGTTCTTGAATTTGATCGACATTTCGTTCCTCCTCTGGTTTGATTATTCAAGGAAATCACCGACTGGGAAAGACGATGACATCCATTACGGCATTGATAGTTGCATTGCCGGGGCTGAAAGAGTGCATTTGGTAAGCATTGATATCTTCTTCTCAGTAGGTAAGTGTTACTTGGGGGGAGAGTGTGAGAGGGGGGGGGGAAGTAGCGCACCGTGCTTCATGGGCAAAATAGACGCACCTCCCCCTGGGTGTGATGAGGAATTTCTGCCCATGTATGAAGATGTTTTCGGGAAATAAAAAAGCGCCTGTTTGGACGAATCCAATACAGACGCAAAAACCAGAATTTTCGGCATCCTAAACAAAAATAAGCCGATTATTTCTACAAAAAAATTTTTCATAAAAAAGGGAAGATTGGGGCCTAATCTAGTGGAGCTGAGTTGCAACTTGTGATCATTCCAAAAAGTTCATAATTTGTTTACAATTTCACCGGGTCAAAAATCGGAAAAACCGATTCAAACCAGTCAAAATAAGCCACAAAATCGGTAGTCGTTAGTTCAAGTCCTCACCAAAGCCCGAAAAGGGCGAAAAATATCTTTCAAACTGGGACCTACTTTTTGGCACGAAAAAACCCCGTAAACGGCTTGTTTACGGGGTTTTTCGGTCTTATATCTTTTTTGTTAAGACAATATGGTTGCGGGGGCCAGATTTGAACTGACGACCTTCGGGTTATGAGCCCGACGAG
>ERZ1673752.1113-NODE-1113-length-39940-cov-8.039413_pt1 | contig 39940 bp, 38 predicted proteins | sample MGYA00580195_ERZ1673752 | MGnify/ENA primary metagenome ERZ1673752 (study PRJEB41218, sample SAMN15661744) | gut metagenome | host: Homo sapiens | place: Canada: London | collected 2015-08-20/2019-03-30 | study: EMG produced TPA metagenomics assembly of...
CGTGCAAAATATTGGCGCATACGGAGGAAGCTGTTCCGATGCGCTCAAACGTGTACACACGTTTGACCTTGTAGAGCAAAAAGAGGAATGGTTTGATGCTGATGAACTCGGCCTTGGGTATAGGTGGAGCAAGTTTAAACGGGAATTTGCCGGGAGGAAGATAATTCTAGGTGCTGAGTTCTCGCTTAGCAAAGAGCCACGCCCCCGCACGTCATACGGGAGGTTGCCAGAGATTCTCAACGGCACATCGGAATTAACGTCACATGACGTTCGCAGTGCGGTTCTGAGAATTCGTGATGAGAAGTTGCCCCGGGTGGATGAAATAGGCAGTGCCGGTAGTTTCTTCAAGAACCCAGAGCTAAGTCCCGATACGTTCAACCAACTGAAAGGACATTTTCCCGAAATCCCTTCCTACGATGGCGAAAACGGGAAAATAAAAGTTCCAGCGGGTTGGATTATAGAGCATTGCGGGTGGAAGGGCAAACGCCTTGGCAATGTGCAAATCTACCCCAAACAGGCTCTGATCATTGTAAATGCTGGCAACGCAGATGGCAAAGAGATTGATGATTTCGCCAACGCGGTTACCAACGATATATATCGGCAATGCGGGGTACGCCTCAAGAGGGAGGTGAACTCGGTACGCCCCTACAGAATGGGAGATCTCGCCTAAGGCCTACTCTAACGGCTCACCGAGCTTCACCACAGGCACTCTCTCAATGGACCGTTCGGCTTGCTGCACGGTGTGGCATTCGAACTCAGGGCGTGTTTCAGGGAAGTCCTCCCTGTAATGCCCGCCACGGCTCTCCTTTCTAAAAAGAGCACCATTGATGAGAAGCCTAGAAACGATGACAAGGTTCATCATCTGATGGGCAAAGAACTCCGTTTTTTCATCGGGGATACGCTGCGCCATGGCATCCACCCTGGCAAGAGCCGACGTGAGTAGCGCTTCGTTCCGTACGATTCCCACATTGTTTTGTAGAATGTCAGCGAGCTCGTTACGCATAGCGGTGTAAGCCGCCGAGCGGGATGCGTCCAGCGTGAAGTGCGGCTCAAAGGCATCGGGCACCTCTCCATGGGGCGCGAGATGGGTCTGCTCCACCGCCCTATGACCAAACACTAAACATTCAATCAAGGAGTTAGAGGCTAAGCGATTGGCCCCCATAATCCCCGTATGCGCCAGCTCTCCACAAACGTATAGGTTGTGAATTTTCGTTTGTCCATACAGGTCGGTATTAACGCCCCCCACCATGTAATGGGCGGCGGGCGCAATGGGAACCCGCTTAGTCAAATCAAACCCCACCTCGCGGCACCGCCGGCTGATCATTGGGAAACGCTCCAGTATTCTCTGAGGGTTGAGATGCTGCAAATCCAACCAGACGTAGGGTTCCTCCTGTTTCTGTATTTCACGGTAGATGGCCTGCGCCACCACGTCGCGCGGCGATAGCTCCGCCAAGGGGTATTTGCCCATCATGAACCGCTCGCCCTTGGTGTTGATCAAGTAGGCCCCTTCGCCCCGCACTGCCTCTGAAACTAAAAAGGCTGGGCCATTGGGATTGTATAGAGCTGTTGGATGGAATTGAATAAACTCTAAGTCAACAATTTCACACCCTGCACGCCAGGCCGTGGCCACGCCGTCACCAATGGTAGTGCCTGGGTTTGTGGTGCGTTTGTATAGAGCACTCGCACCGCCAAGCGTCAGAAACGTGTGCCGCCCTACAAAAATAGCCTCGTGCTGTTCAATAGCATTCCACGCCCGTATTCCCCAACATGCACCTGCCTTTATAAGCAACTCCAACACGGAGTGGTTTTCAAAAATTGATATACGGGACTCACGTGCCACCTTGTCAGCCAAAAAGCTTGTCACCATAGCCCCCGTTGAGTCGCCACCTGCATGCAATATGCGACGCTGGTGATGCCCCCCCTCAAGTCCTAACGCAAGTACACCCTCGTTTTGGTCAAAATGCATCCCTGCGTTGATGAGCTCTTCAATTCTTTGTGGAGCTTCATTCACAAGCACCTCCACGGCTGGGCTATCGCAAAGCCCCCTCCCCGCCTCTATCGTGTCAGCGTAGTGTAAGCTAGGCCTGTCGTCCTTATCAGTGACAGCAGCAATCCCTCCCTGGGCGTAGTAGGAGTTGCTCTCCCGCACCCACGACTTTGTGAGCAAAGCCACCGTACCATATTTTGCTGCTCTAAGCGCAACGTAAAGCCCCGCCAAACCGCTCCCCGCAACCACGTAGTCGTAATGTGCCACCATTTCCTTTTTTTCTTTTCCCAACTTAACGCACCACCAAACTCCACACCTCTCCACATCAAAAAGGTGCGAATGCCGCGCCTTTAGGCCACCAGCATTCGCACCTTCAATAAGACACTAGCTATAGCTAATCACGAGAGCGCTAGAGCTTCACCACTCTCTGATCTAGCGCAGCTCCCTTTGTCTCCACACGCAGTATGTACACACCCTCCTGCAAGCCCTGAAGCTCGCTGGCAAAAGTCTTCTGGTAAGTACCATTCTCCTTAACGCCCTGCTCCAACGTCTTCACTAGATACCCCTGCAAATCGTACAGCGCAACGATCACGTTCGCCCGCTCGCTCACCGTGTAGGCCACCTTTAACTCACTCACGAACGGATTGGGACGCACCTCCAAGCTCGCCACGCTACCGTTCGCCTCAGCGTTGACCTCAGTCGCATCGTCATTCGCCACCTCCAACGTAGCTGGAACCTCCACGATTGGATTGTACACTCCCTTGAGGAAAACTAGCTTTCCACTCTTGTCGCGCTCATATATCAGCGACAACACGGGGTAACGGTGCGAATTAACGTACCATCGATAGGTTTCAATGTTGGTTGTTGACAGCGTTTTGCCATCCCGAACGTAGCGTATTTCCTGCGCAGTAAGCACTCTCAGCACGTTGTGTAGCGTTGTACCGGGCAGGAGCAACGTTCCAAGGCCATCCGCATCGAGCGTGACATCAAAATGCACATCATAGGCATAGTTGCCTCCATAGTTCTCCACTGCCTTCCCCGTGCTGACGTACCAATCACCATAGGCAAACGGGTAGCGCATCTTCACGTACGGTTTGTTGAACGTGCGAATCATCTTGGCAGACTGGACACGCATCCCTACCACCTGCACCTGCCGACGGCTGGACTTTAGGAACGCCTCTAAGCCATCCTCAACCAATAGCGAATTGGCTGTGGCAAACTCCACCGCTGGGGTTTTGGACGATGGTTCTACCGTTTCCCCTCGGAAAGCGCCCATCTGCGGCAGAGCGCTGAAATCCCAAACCACATCCTTACCCGCCACACCTGGATTATCGGTCTGCGTTAGTATCATTGGATTGGGATACCCGGGCAGAATTCCATGCGTTGACTCCCGCAACACCGTCTGCGCGCTCAGAGAGCCCACAGCCAGAGCCGCTAATAGAATAGTTACCAGTTTTTTCATCTTCTTCCTCCTTAGGTTTTATCTTCAGCACCCACTCTTGACTGCTGTTTTTAACGTTTTTTCCAGCTTTTTGTTTCATATTTTTCGTTATTTGCGTCTAATCCCTAGCTAGAAGTTCACAAAATGTCCCCGTCCACGAGTAACGGATAGGACAAACACATTGCGATGCGGTCTTCCGCCTGCGGAGGAGTTACGGTGGTTATTAGCAAATGCTGATAAAATTAGCTACCTTTGCAGCGAAATAAAGAGGTGGTAAGCCAATGAAATTCGGCATAGTAGTATTTCCAGGTTCAAATTGCGATCGTGACACGCACTACGTGCTGCGTGACATCATGGGGCATGAAACGGTTACCCTATGGCACAAGGAGCGTGATTTAAAGGGGGTAGATGTTGTTGTAATTCCCGGTGGGTTTTCGTACGGCGATTACCTACGTTCGGGAGCCCTAGCACGGTACTCACCCGTTATGGAGAGCGTTAAAGAATTTGCCGAGAAATCGGAGGGCAAGATTCTAGGGATATGCAATGGGTTTCAAGTGCTCTGCGAGGCGGGGTTGCTTCCTGGGGCGTTGCGTCCGAACCGTCAGAAGCGTTTCGTTTGTAAAAACATTTTCTTGTCGCCGGAGGTAAAGAATGACCTTCCCACCGCGGAGCTACGTGGAATTAAGGCGCTGCGAATCCCCATAGCGCATGGCGAGGGCGCCTACTACGCAAGCCGTGAGGTTTTAACTCGGCTGCGGAGTAGAAATCAAATTCTCTTCCGCTACTGCGATGAGAATGGAAACGTGCGGGAGGCCGCGAATCCTAATGGGTCTGTTGACAACATAGCAGGTATATGCAGCGAGAATCGCTGTGTTATCGGTATGATGCCACACCCCGAACGAGCATCCGATGCAGCGCAAGCCAATACTGATGGGTTGCAGATACTTCGTTCCGTCATTTCGTTTTGGCAGCACCTCTAGACCATGTTGAACTATAAATCACTACTCAGATGAAAGCATTCCATGCGTACGATATAAGAGGGGTCTACAACAAAGACTTTGACGGCTACGATGCCTATAGGGTGGGCTACCACTTGGTGAAGTTCCTTAACGTTGATACTGTTGTCGTGGGGCGCGATGCGAGGGAGTCGTCACCCGAGATTTATCAGAAGATTACGTCAGGAATAACCGATGCTGGAGCGGACGTTCTTGACTTAGGTCTGGCGACTACGCCGATGGTGTACTACGCCACAGCGAAGTATGGATACCACGCATCGGTACAAATCACCGCGTCGCATAACCCGAAGCAGTACAATGGGATTAAAATCTCGCGGGATAACGCCATTCCGGTTGGGTACGATACTGGGTTAAAGGAGATTGAGCGTCGTATGCAGGAAGAGCCCATGGTGATGGCGAAGGTCAAGGGCACCATCAAGCCCTTTAGCGTGAAGGATGAGTATGTGGATTTCTTGAAGGGGTTTGCGCAGAAACTCGAAACGCTGAACGTTGCAGTTGATTGCTCCAACGGTATGGCATCGTTGCTGGTACACGATATCTTCCCCGATAGCTACAACTACCTGTACGACACCCTTGATGGGACTTTCCCAAATCACGAGGCGAACCCACTCATTGAAGCCAATACGGCCGATCTACGCAAGCTCGTGGTTGATAAGAAGTGCGATGCGGGCATCATCTTTGATGGGGATGGAGATCGCGTGGTGTTCATCGATGAAACGGGTACGTTTATCCCCCCCGATATCATGCTTGGTATCATGGGCTTGCACTTCCTAGATGGTAAAAAGGAGAAGGAGGAAAAAGTACTTGTTGACATTCGTACCTCTAAGTCGGTGGCGGAGTTTCTAAAGCCGCTGGGAGGCGCAGTTCAAACATGGCGTGTGGGCAGAGCCTTCATGGCGACAAAACTACGGGAAATCGAAGGTCTATTCGGTGGAGAATTGGCGGGTCACTACTACTTCAGGGATTTCTTTTACTCCGACTCTGGGATATTGGCGGCCATCATCCTACTGGATGTCGTAGCGGACTTAAAGAAGAAGAAGCAGACGCTGAGCGAGGTAGTCAAGAAAATCATACGCTACGCCAATAGCGGTGAGTTGAATTTCTCTATTGCCGATAAACAGGCCGCGATGGATGCCGTGAAGACTTACTTCACCTCAAAAGAAGAGCCAGAGGTGTCGGTCGATTACGATGGCTATCGGGTAGAGTTCAAGGATTGGTGGTTTAATATCCGTCCCTCCAACACGGAGCCTTTGCTACGTTTCGTTGGAGAGGCTAAGACTCAAGAAATCCTTGACGAGAAGATTGGACAACTCAACGAAGTGTTGAAACCGTTCATTACGAGACGTTAAATAGTAGACATTTACGAAAACGCCGAGAGGCTAGCCGATGCTGCTCTCGGCGTTTTTCTGTTCTAAAGTATTGGGTATGTCCTTCTCGCACCAAACATCCTTGGGATTTTCGTTAGCCTGTCTCGCCCTATCTGTTGGACTTTTCGCCTGCTCTCAACAAGACCGGGGATCTCTAACTATTTCTATACAAACCCCCTCCAACGCTTACCCTACACTTACGTTCCTTGACGTTGACTCTTCTGAAACCATCGCTGTACACTGGACCTCGCCCACCGACACTACCATCGTTGCGAACTTCTCTATCTCGGAGCAGCAATTGGCACTTCTCACATTCCCTGGCAGCTCATCCTCGTCCCTTATTCTCCTCACTCCTAGACAACAAACTACACTCTCTCTCCGCTCCCCGCGAACGGGAATATTGAACAATCGGCAATCATCTGACTTCTACAACTACATCAAAGGAATGCAGCATTTCAGCAAATGCTGCATGTATGCCGACTCCTCGTTAAGAGCTGAATACGCAGACTCAATGCGTGCCATGTCGTTAGCGTTCATCAAGAACCACCCCCTATCCAAAGGATCTCTTATAGCTCTTCAAGCTGTAGGGCCCGATAGTTCTAGGCTGCTTCCAATAGAAAACTACTTTCCGCTTTACTCTTTCCTTGACTCAACGCTTAGCTCTACCTACCAATACTCCATTCTCCTAAAACACCTCCACCATGCTGTGAACAACTATAGGACGTTTTCTATCGCACACGCCACTGACACCATTCAGAATACAGCGTCTCGTACACCTATGAACGATTACAAAACGCCCCAAACATCTTTGCCGCAGTGCGCTAACATGTCAACATGCCCTAACCGCGTGGGTGTAGATTGTAATCATCGCTTCCCCGAGAATGCAGCACCAACGCACCTAAGGTACACTAGTGACGGTCAGTAGTAATGTCAACTACTAAATCTATCTTTTTTGCCTCCGACTTTCACCTTGGCCTCCCCACGCACGAAGAACCATGCGAGAGGGAGCAACGAATAGTCAACTGGTTACACTACATAAAGCCGAGCGCAGAAGAACTCTTCCTTCTCGGTGACATCTTTGACTTTTGGTTTGAGTACAGGTACGTTGTACCGAAAGGATTTATTCGTTTTCTCGCCACTCTAGCTGAATTCCACGATGCAGGCATTCCAGTACACATTCTCACTGGCAATCATGACGTATGGCTCTTTGACTACCTTCCACAGGAGGTTGGAGTAGATATCATCAAGGGACCCCATTCCTTCTCTCGGCACGGGCATCGCCTCTACATTTGCCACGGCGATGAGGTGGGGCATCGCCCGCGCTCCTATCGCATCATGAGGAAGATTTTCCATTCAAGAACCGCGCAACGCCTATTTGCTTGGCTCATCCACCCCGACCTAGCGTACGCATTCGCCCACCGATGGTCACAAAAGAGCCGGAAGGTTAAACCAATAGCCCACAACTTTCGAGGCAATGATGAGCCTCTTATACAGTTCTTTACACAGCAAAACACGACAGATAGACACTCCCTCTACCTTGCCGGCCACTTACATATCCCTGTCCTATTCCCTCTACCCGACGAGACCCCATCTATCGTTCTCGGCGATTGGATTTCTGCATTTACCTACGCAGAGCTAACGGGAAATACCGTCAGACTAATGCGCTATAGCGACAAGGAAAAAGAGTCCAGCATAATATCAACAGCTGCCCTTCCCTGCCACGATGTGTGTATACAAAGCTGTGAAGAAACTAACAGGACACCCTAGAATTTCTCCCACCACAACCTAGCCGCCTCAGCCATTCCCCCCTCATCGCACTCCCCTACCACCTGAAACTCCTCTCGCAACGAACTTGGGGCATTCGCCACAACGTAGGCATGGCGTGGGAATCTACGTAGCATGCTTAGGTCATTGTAATCATTCCCAACTACGCAAACCCTCTCCTCGCTTATTCCTAGATCTTCGCACAGCCACCAAAGGCCGCTCCCTTTTGACACCCCAATGGGAAAAAGCTCTATCCATATAGAACGACCATCAAAAGGGGAAGTCGCACGAATCACTTCCACTTTGTGTCTAAGGAGCCTATGCAAACGATGGTATAATCCTTCATCCTCAGGAATTGTCACTATGAATTGAGACAATCCTTCGGCAAAATTCTTCTCAACGTCATCTAAAGGCTTCGCCAAATCCATGTAAGCTTCAAGACGCATATGGAAGTCGCCGCGTAATGACTCAATCCCCGCTTCATAGTAAAACTTATGATTATGGGGTATAGGCAGCTGCGCCATGAACGACAGTCCCTCCTTGCGAAGTGTATGGAGAACTCTTTGGGCATCTTCCGACGGCATGTGGTTTTCGTGTAGCAGCACCCCATCAGGCCATGTGCAAACGCCTGCACCGGAAGAAAAAACCAAGTAGTCAAGCGGACTCTCCTCCGTTAAAACCCTCCGGGCTGTTTCTAACGAACGCCCCGTAACCGCCACACGCACAACGCCCCGATTTCCTAGAACCCCTAGGGTTCGTATGTTTTCTTCGGGTGTCTCCTTAAAGTCATTAAGCAACGTACCATCAATGTCCGTTGCAAAGAGACCTACCGTTTCTTCAGGCAACGCCACTACTCTCTTGACTTATCAATAAGCTCAAAACTACCCATGGGGGTTGTACCCAGTAGCGTAGGCAACACCCTCTCTAAATAAATCCCCGCAGCGTTTGTCTCTTGGTATCCAAATATTGCCCTCACGCCCATCGTAGCGAACTGCACTGCTCGCTCAAGAGCGATCGGAAGGCTATCCCCTTGTAGCAATGCCCCCGTCACAACGCTTGCAAACGCATCACCCGTACCGGGGAACGCTCCCGGCAAGTAGTTACATGGCACTCTCCAAAACCTATCGTCAGCCCGATAGTACCCCACCACGGCCGTTGCCCCAGGGCAGCGGTAATTAGGCACGCTAGTCACAATTACTATTTCTGGCCCCTCCTGAGACATGGTACGAATGTCATCTAGTAGGTCTTCCTCATGGCTGTATGTATGGAAGTCCTCCCCCAAAAGGTAGCACAGCTCCGTTATGTTTGGAGTTATCACGTCAGCGTGACGCACAAGGGTTCGCATCGCCTCCACCAGCGGTTGGCCAATGGTATCGTACAACGCTCCGTTATCCCCTAGCACTGGGTCTACTACCACCAGCGGATTATTTTTTCTCTGCCACTCTATCATCCCCTCCACGATACGCACCTGCTCGTGCGACCCTAGAAATCCGCTGTATATCGCGTCAAGATGTAGCCCCAACCGCTTCCAATGGGCTACAATCTTCTCCATCTCCTCGGTTAAATCAAGGAACGTAAACCCCTCTATTTGGGTGTGTGCAGAGAGCAATGCCGTGGGGAGCGGTGCAACCTGAACCCCCATCATGTTCAGTATAGGGATTGCCGACATTAAACTCGTGTGACCATAGCACGACAAATCGTGCACCGCCGCGCAACGCTTCGCTGGATTGCTAAAATATTTCATCGCCTCTCTCTTAACCTACTCCTCCCTTTCAGTACGATACAACCGCCCGATACAGCGCATCCATAATTTGCGAACGCACCTTTAGCGTATTAATCCGCTGATTGTCCCCATCGGGATACACCCTATTAGAAAGCAAGACGAAGAAGAAACGTTTCACAGGGTCAATCCACAATATCGTTCCCGTAAAACCGGTATGCCCGTAGCTCCCTACCGAAAGGCTATCCCCCACCAACGCACTACCGTTTTCCTTTTCAACACGGGTGTCAAAACCATACGTGCGACGTCCATTTATGCTCTCCTTGGGGACGGTAGTAAACAGCGAAACCATTGAGGGGGAAAAGAAACGATACCCTCCATACTTTCCCCCATTAAGGAGCATTTGAGCATACTTCGCCAAATCGTGCGATGTTGAAAACAATCCCGCATGCCCCGACACACCACCGAGCATCGCCGCTGTCAAGTCATGAACGTAGCCCTGCACCACCCCTTTACGAAACGTCACCTCATTTTCCGTTGGCGCACATTGCCGCTTTGCCCCATGCTGTGCGGGGCAAAACATCGTTCTAGTCATCCCCAACGGACGAAACAGGACGCTATCGGCCAACACGTCAAGTGGCTTCCCCTCCACGCTCTCCACGGCTTTTCCTAAAAGGATGTACCCAAAATCGCTGTACTTGTACCCCTGTTTAGGGTTAAGGCGTTGGGTGAAAATTGAATGGAGAACAGAATCCCGAATCGTAGGACTCGCGTACAGATTATCCGATAGAGCCATAGAGAACTGGTCGTCACGTTTCGCCCGATAGAAACGATCTGATGGCACCGCGTGCTTCGACATGAACCCGTACGATCCGACATCTATACAATATTCCCCCGACATACGCCGCTGCGCCACCGCCCGCCCGGGGAAAAGCGACTCAACCGTTCGCAGATAAAAGGGAGCGTACGCCGCCAGCCCCGCCTGATGGAGAAGCACGTCTCCCACGTGAGCTGTACACGCCTCCCCCGTATCTATCCCATGCAAAAACCTACCGAGGGTATCCCCAAGCGAGATGGAACCCCGCGCCATCTCCGACATTAGCACTGGTACCGTCACAACCACCTTCGTCAAGGATGCCACGTCATACAGCGTGCTATCCGTTACCCTGGGCGAGGTGGCACTGTAGGTAAAATGCCCAAACTGCCTATCGTAGAAAACCACCCCATCGCATCCCGCCAACACCTGCATACCCGGCATAGCTTGGCTATCTATCGCCATAATCGCCAAGGAATCCGCTCGAGCCAACATAGCCGTGTCAAGAACCACACGGCTTGGCACGGTGTAACTCAATCGCCCTGACCCTTTCCCAGGTGTACCTGCCCCCCTCGGCAACGCAGCACTCACCCACACGGGCAACCGCCCCTCCGCCGGACGTACCCCGAGCAACACCCGTACGGCCTCCTGCTGAAAGGCCACTCCACCGCTGCAACAAAGCACCAACCCATCCACCCCCTTCACTGTATCCAGCCATCGTAACGAGTACGGCGACCCGAACACCACCACCGTGGTGGGGCATGCCGCAGCGCACTGACGGATCCTCGCAAGCTTTGACAGCAACCCAAACCCACCGCTCGGTGAGGTACCCATGGCCTCTACGGCCACCACAAGGTGGGTTTTGTCCTTTACAAACCTAGCTATTTTCGCAGCATCGTTCTCGCCAGCCTTAGGCTGTAAACCCAATCGCGGAACGCTAATATAATCCTCCAACGCACTACGCATAGAGTCAACCGACAAAAAGGAAACATACCCCATCTTGCGATTGGCCACACTATCAAACGGTATTGCCCCCTCCCGAAGAAGCACAACGCCACCCTCTGCCACTTCACGCACCAGCTCATTGTACTCAGTCCTATGGAGGTCTTCATACAGATTTTGTAGCCGTACCTCCCCCGCTCGCCTACCCACAACGGCATACTTTGCTTGCAGCACCCTCCTCGCACGTGCATTGATCGACTCAGTACCAATCTTCCCCTTTTTTACCAACTGCTCAATACGATTAAGCGTTGCCTCCACCTGCTCCACGCACAGCAGCACGTCTACCCCAGCCTCGTACGCCATGCTATTCACCTGCCACGCCTTCTTCCCTGCCACCACTCCCTGCATGTTCAACGCATCGGTGCATATCAACCCCTTAAAGTCAAATTCCTCCCGCAGGAGCCTCACAGACTGCGCGGAAAGCGATGTGGGCATCCCAAACCTACTGCCCGTTACGGCCGGAACGTCCATATGCCCGAGCATCACCATCGATGCTACGCTTGCAAGGGCCCTGAATGGTCGTAGCTCCACGCTATCTAGCTCCTCTCGCGAAGCCGCAATACGCGGCAGACCCTTGTGAGAATCCACCTTCGTGTTGCCATGCCCGGGAAAGTGCTTTAAACAGCTCAACGCACCATTTTGCTCCATGCCCAATGCGTACGCACACGCAAAAGACTCCACCGTAGCCACCTCATCGCCAAACGAACGCACCCCTATAACGGGGTTATCACCATCGGTGTTTATATCAGCCACAGGGGCAAAATTCACATGCACGCCAAGCCGCCGCATCTGGGTAGCCAAATCCTTACCCATACGATATGCAAAATGTGGCTCCCCCGTAGCCGCAAACGCCATCGCTTTTGGGTACCCCAGCCCATCGATAAGCCGCATTCCAAGCCCCCACTCGGCATCTATCGTCACTAGCAATGGCACCTTCGACACCCTTTGCAGCTCGTTGGTTAACTGCGCCTGCCGCTCTATTGTACCCTGAAAGAACAGAACCCCGCCAACCCCATAGCGTTGCACCTCTTGAACCAACGCCCTCTCATAGGCCTCGTTTTTATTTGAATAGGCAGACACCACAATCGACTGCGCGATGCGCTCCCGCATGGTGAGCGTCCCCAGCACAGAATCTGCCCACGCCCTAGCCAACGAATCTGCGTACCAAGGCATTTTGACCTCTTCAAGCGGTACGGTTCTCGTTCTTCCGCACGCCGCCTGCGTCAACGCAACCAATAGAATCGCTAGCGTAACTATCTTGGTGGCTTTCACCTTCTTGCGTCCCTCAAAAACAATCTTACTTAGGCGATATAAACCGTAAAGAATTCATCAAATTGTCACGGTACGAATTCCCTATCGGAAGAATTACCTGCTCCCCATTATAGAATACCCGCACCCCCTGCTCTTCGATGGCCTCTATGCGTGATACGTTCACGATGTACGAACGGTGTATCCTACGGAACTGCGCCGCCGGCATCTGGTTGGCTACCGCCTTCATGGTAAAATGGAGTACAAAACGTTCATTATCAGTAACCACGCGTACATAGTTCTCCATTGACTCTATCCACAGAATCGAACTGTACATCACCCGCACCAACACGTCATCCTTCCGTAGAAACAGCTCTCGTTCCCAGTCGGCTGGCCGAGACCATTTCATCGCTTTCAATACCGACTTATAGAACCGCCCGTAGCTTATGGGCTTCAGCAAATAGTCCATCGCCCCGATATTGAATGCGTGCAGCGCATACTCCTCGCTCGAAGAGATAACCACCACCAACGGCTCGTAATCCAACGACTCTATAAACTCAAACCCATCCATCCCCGGCATCTCTATATCCAAAAAAATCAACGAGATGTCATTATTCGCCTCAAGAAAGTTTATCGCCTCAATCGAATCGCCAAACCGCCCAGCATCAAATAGAGAGTCTGTCTGGCTTATATACTTACCCAGCAACGCCCTCACCACGCTGTCATCATCTACCGTGATGCACTTCATAGAAAAAAATTCAATAACTCGTTATAGTTGTATCAAAAACAGCCACGGCACTTCGCATCCATACCCCTATTCTCACTCTTACGCTGTAGTACAAAACGAAGCATCGCTTGCATGCGTAACGCATGGCCATCAAACGTCCCCTCGCATTCCACAACGCACTGTGCATCCAAAATACCGGGTGGAACTCGCAAACTCCCATCCCCCTCGCTGTACCCAGCTCCGCCCAAATAGCTATAGCCTCCAGCCCCCCCTACCACTCGAAACGTCAGCTGCAAGCGCCCATCCGCGCTTCGGTAACGGAACAATGAGGGTTCGGACACCTGCACGGCTTTAAAAAAGATCTCTACATCCTGCGATGACTCTCTTACGTACGATTTATAATGATCCACCCGCAGCTGCACACCGCCTCCCTGCAACCGAACGGCCAGCGTACTATCATCCAGCACCTCTACGTGAAGCGTATCACGCTTACCCAGCTCTCGTTCGCTTAAATACTCGCTGAGTTCCACGTAGGGAATGCTTCGGAAATTCAACAACCGCCATTGCCCTACGTATGTCCCTTCGTACGGGGTTAACGCCACCGCCTGCGCTGCCCTAGCTTCCACCGCTCCAAACAGCAAAACGCATTGGATCGTCATACCTAGCACCATTACCCCCATTCGTGACCCTCTCATAGCTTCCAACCTTCTCCTTTCATAACGCTTCCACGGTCTCACGCACCAGCTGTTCCACTGCCTGCTGTATCGGGGGCACATGCCCCTCTGTTGTGGGTGGAGCGATTGGGGGCAGCACGCATACACGCAGCACCACGCGCCGACACAGAACTCGCCCACCCTGTAGCGTCTCCAACGCCCCACGCATCGCTATCGGCACTATAGGCACCCCATGCCGCGCCGAGAGTAAAAAAGCACCCGACCTAAAACGCCCCACCACGCCTGTTCGGCTTCGCGTTCCCTCCGGGAACATTAGTATTGGCATCCCCTTTTCAAGCCAATCCCCGCTCTCTTCCAGCATACGCGCCGCATCTGCGCTACTGCCTCGCCGAATGCTAATATAGCCCCCCAAACGCAGTATCCACCCAAATAGCGGAAGCTTGAAAAGCTCGTGCTTTGCCACCCACTTAAAGGGGTAAAATAAACAAAAAAGAACTACTATATCTAGAAGACTCTGATGGTTAGGGGCTAACACGCAAGCTCCATGCGGTAAATTCTCTCGCCCCTCTATTCGGAGTCTCCATATAGGCATCAAAAACACGTACACCCTGCACCAGCAGCAGAGCGAATAGTGGTATATTCTCCGCTGCTTATCCCACCAGACCGTGCAGCACCATACCAAAAACGTTATCAGGAAAAAAAGGACGAAGAGCACGAGGGTATACAGCCCCACCAGCACGGTAAAAGCCATGCTACCCTCACGTCTCCCCCCTCCCTTACTACGTAAAGACATTTGGACAGTTTTCCCTCTCGCTATTCCCTCCTGCTACATGGCAACTTAACCATTCGTCCTAAAACTTCCACCGCCCACAGGCTCTACGGTCGCTGCCAAACATAGCACCGGCACATTCGAACGGCTGAGCAGCCGCTGCGAATTGCCACCTATCAGCAGCAAGGGCAAGGACTTCCGATTCATCGAAGACACCGTTATTAGCGCCCCTTCCAGCTTTTGGGCATAGGCAATTGAAGCATCAACAAGATCAACGTCCTCAAGCGTGGAGGTCAACACATCTATACCGCGCCCTTCAAAAAAGGAACGCACCTGCTCAACGTATGCGTTTAATCTTTGCCTCAAACTCTCACTCGGCGACTCTAAAAGCCCAAGCACATGCACCTTTGCGCGGTACGCCTCTGCGAGTTTCGCTGTGTATCCACTCTTTTGACGGCTCTCCAACGTGGTGTCCATCGGGAACACAATATTCTTAATCGCCGTGGGCTTCACTCCGTGGCGGATGGTATACACCGGCACCTGCGTGTTCGCTAGTATTTTCAGCGTATTGCTCCCCACGAACAGCTCCTCAAACCCCGATGCACCATGCGTGGAGGTCACTATCACAGAGTCTTGCGAAGCCTCAGCCTGACCGATTATCTCCCGATAAACCTTTCCCCGCTTCACTATCCAAGCAAACCTCAGCTTCGGGTTTTCACTGCGAAGCTGATCTGCAATCTTGCTAAACTCCTCTTCAGCTGCCTTCTTCTCTGCCTCCAACGCCACATGGCCAAACGTCTGCTGCGCGGGCTGCACGTATACAAGCTCTATCTCGGCATCAAACTTGCGCGCAAGCTCCATCGCCATTGCAATCCCATCGTGAGACTCTTCAGAAAAGTCTACCGGCACCACTATCGTCTTCATCGTTTTCGCTACTTCGTTATATTTTCCCTCTTAACCCTCTTCCGCAGCCCAACTGCGGCAAATGTAATGTTTATTCCCCTCCCCACGCATTCTGCCGGCCAATCGCACACCCTTTAAATTCTACAGCTGTGATTTTTCCTTCGCCTCAGCCACCAGCGCATCGGCTTTTTGATCCGCCTCCGCAAGAATCGCATCCGCCTTGCTGCGAGCCTCTTTCATCATTTTATCAGCCGCTTTTTTCGCCGCCATGCCCGCCAATGCACCTTTCTTGGAGGCCTCCTCCACAAGCCTATCCGCCTGCGCCTGCGCTTCCGCCAGCACTTTATCGGCCGCCGCTTGCGCCTGCGCCTTTATCTTAGCCGCTTCGGCTTCAGCCTTCGCCACCGCCTCGTCGATGCCCTCCTGCGCCTTCGCTTTCACCTCTTGAACCTTTTCTTCCACCTGCTGCTTAACCTCCTCCACCTTCTTCTTGGCAAAATCTTGCAGCTGGTTCCCAAAATCTTGCGCTACGGTCAGCTCCACCTTTGGCGATTTTGCCTCTCCGCTCACCCGCACCCCTACTGGTATCATATCGCCAAGCGACATGCCCTGCGGGAGCTTCGCCTCAAGCTGGCTCAGAGCCTCGGCCCCCTTGCCCATCATACTCCGCGGCACCAGCATGCTCATCGTGTAGTCCAACGTCTGGTCCAAGCCCACACGGCCTCCCATCTTTGTCTTTACGCCCTTCACCGCAAACTCAAAGGGAGAAAATATCACATTCCCATCCTCTACCTTAAAGGGTATGTTCACCTTCTCAAGCGCAGGGCGTGAGATATAATCGTTCTTTAGCAGTGCTCCCAGCTTCCCAAACGTTGGCACGCCATCGAGTGCCAGCACCGATGTACGAAGATCCCCATCCGCCTGCAGGCTCTTCAAATCAATGTCAAAGCTCGGCGACATGCGCACTGCAGCCGTAACATCTGTTGATACCGTACCTTTCATATACTTTGCCGCGGAGAGAAGCTTCTCCACAGTGGTGAATGTCTCTACGCACTCCTGCACCGATACGTTCTTCAACGCCGCTTTGATATCGCCATTGTAGACCTGCTCATTGCCGAAATCTACGTCTCCCGTCACCAACATGCTCCCCCCCAATGCCTTCGTGGAAACCTCTTCCAACGTCAGCTTCCCCTTCTCCAGCAAGAAGCGTCCCTTCACATCGCTTGCCCGCAAATTTTGGAAGTAGAGGGAGTCTAGCTGCGCATTGAAGGCAAATGTCACCCGCCGCGCCGAAGACAGATCCGCCGGTTTTGATGCAGCTGTATCCACTGCTGGCTGCGCCTCCTTCTCCTCCTCTGAGGGCGGGAAAAGCTCATTCAAATCCACCCGCTGCGACCGCAGCTGCAAATCGCCACGCACCGTGCCCTTGGTCATGAGGTAGGGCAAAAAATCGATCAGCCCGCCCGCAATACGTGCATCGGTACGTCCCGCCTGCACCTGCAAGTCCTCCACCCGTACCTGCTTCGGCGATAGCGACAGGCGCAGCGTAGGCACCTTCACCACCATTGGCATCACCCCCTCCACCTCAGCATCGGTCAGCCGCACATGCCCCTCCAGCTCGCACGCTTCATACTGCTGTTTCTCCACCTGCGACTGCCTCGCCGCAAGCTTCACCGAGAGGTCAAGCAAACCCTTCAATGCCATACTATCAAGTGGCACCACCTCGCGCACCGCGCCCAAATCCACCTTCCCTATCACCGTAGCCCGCACGCTCGGATCGCTCATCGGCGTACGCACATGCGCCTCCACGTCAACCGGATTGCCCGCCATCTCCGCGTGCAGCCTATTCAAGTCAATCAGCGTGCGGTCCATCTCCTTCCCATCAAAATCCACCCGCAAATCAATCCCAATGTTCTCCACGCTCTTCGGAAGTGCTGGGTACTGGAAGCGCGCCCTATCCACCTTTAGCGCCAGCTTTGCACTCGGCAGCTCCTTCTCGTACATCGTTCCCTTCACCTCGCCGTCCAGCTGCAGCTCACCTGCCGTCTGCACCTCCGCGAGCCCCCGCTTATACATTGCGGGCACCAGCGATAGGAGCGTCTTAAAATCCGTTCGGGTTGTTCCAAAACGCAAATCCGTCACGATTGAGTCGCCCGGCATCTCCACCACGCCGCTAAACTTTATTCCGAAATCGTTCAGCTTCAGCTCATTCTCCCCCAGCGTGTAGCGTTTATTCTCTAGGTCAGCATCCACAGCCGCCTGCAGCGACACCGCCACCCCTGGCGCCATCACGTTTCCCCCCTTTTCAAACGTTGTTTTCGCTATGGTTAGCAGCATCTCAAGAGCCGAACGCTTCGCCGCTAAGTCACCCCGGAGGGTGAAATCCAAATCCCTCGCCTCGGCAAAGAGTCGGGTGCTATCATCCCGGTACGACAATACCGCATCCGACACATTCAAACGCCGCAGCGAAAGCCCTAGCGACACCCCCTCGCTATCTTCTGTTTTATCTGGTTTTTCCTCAACAGACTCCGTAGTGTCGGCTGGCGGCAACACGTCCCAATTCGCCCGCCCCAGCGTATCTTTGTGTCCATAGGCACGAAGACGCTGCAAGTCGAGGCTATAGACCTCAATGTTGGATGGAGAAAATAGCGTCTTTACGTTCACTGCCACCCCGAAGCGGCTGAACGCCGCCAGCGTGTCGCCCGCGAAGGGTGCGCGGGTTACCACCGCCACATCGTCCAAACCCACGTAGAGCCGCGGGAAGGCCTTGAAAAGGGACAGGTGCAAATCGCCTATCGTCACGTCCGCCTCCACCCGCTTGCTAATCTCCTGCTGCGCCAACCGCAGCAGCTGCGGCTTAAAGAACACCGGCAGCACTATTGCCAACACTAGCAGCAGCCCAACCAAGCTCCCCAGCGCTATAAGCGCAATCTTTATTCCCCGCTTCATCGCTATCATACCATTCTTTAGTCCATTCCCAGCCCACACCCCTACCCCTACCCTCGCAACGCACCACTGCAAAGGTAAATAAATTTCCTTAACTAGACCTCTGCGCTTTGCAGCATCGAAGTCCCACACGCTTTACATGCCGCCCCTCCGCTACCTTCGCCCCCGAAAGAAAGAAGAACGAACCCTAATGTACAAGGCGATGGACATAGCGCGGCTACTCATTTGGCAGACCAACACCGAGCAGGGTGACCCCATCATTTAACCTCAAGCTACAGAAGCTGCTATTCTACCAGCATGGCTTTTGGATCACGGAGTACAACGAGCCCCCTTCGAGGAGCATGTTGAGGCCTGAACGTACGCATCCATGGTCCCCGCAGCGTACAACCTCTTCTAGGGGTACAGCTGCATCGCCATCAACGTGCATAAGGAGGGGCGCAAAATGCACTTCGCGCCGGCGGAGTGCGAACGAACCTTCTACAGCGTCTACGAGGCGTTCGTGCAGTACTCCGCCTCCGGACTGGTGCGCCTAAATTCCACCACCCTCGCCATCAAACCCAATTATCGCTGGCAATAATTGGGTTTGATGCGACCCATTTCGGTGGTTGGTTAGAACGTCATGCTATATTTGCAAAAGATGTGATTAAGCTAAACGCACAGAGAATATGGCAGTATACATTCCGATACGACCCAAATGGAACCCGCGGGGAGTGGTTGTGAACTACGTTTCGCAGGGGCAGCTGTGCGTACGCAGCTGGCCGCGGGGGTACTGCGATGCCAACACCCCAGATCAGCGGCGGCAGCGGGGCAGAATGGCGCAGGTGTGCAACGTGCTACCGTACATAAAAAACCTACTCGCAATCGGTTACTCCCCGCAAATCAAACGCAACGGACGAACGGTAGGGAGCTACCATGTGGCCGTTTCCACCGCCCTGCGGGAGTGGTTTGCCGCCACCCCAAAGGGCGATACGCTTGACTGCGCACGCATCCGGCTCACCGATGGCATGCGCCCACTCCCCATGGGGTTGCGCATAGAGCGGAGTAGCGAGACGCTGCGCATAGCATGGGGCACGGCGCTCCAGTGGAACGCCGCCAAGCTGCTGCTCGCCGTGCAAGAACCCATTGCCAACCAGTGGGTCAGTGTCCCCATATCGCTAGAAAAGGGTGCAAAGGAGGTCACAGTGCGCCTCCCCGCGACGTGGAGAGGCAGGAAGGTAGAGGTTTGGATAGCCTTCGCGGGCAAGGGCAATGGGGCAAAGAGCAAAACGCACAACGAAACGATTACTGCAAAAACAGTTTCATTCACCTCAACTTCGCCCTCGCCAAGCCGCAGCAAGAAAATCGTAGCGGCGAAAGTCGCCCGCAAGGGGCGAACGGCTCAGCGGCAGCAAGCTACTAATAATCTGCACAACAATACGCTAAGTCTCCATCATGAAAATAATTCGCATGGTTCTTTCGGTAAAGACGCTGTGCGATCTGGGTGAGTCGGAAAGCCATATATTTTAAAGAATAAAACATTAACTTTGCTCCGTTGTAATGTAATAGTTTTACTATACATGGAGTACTATAAGCTCGGCTGCACTTGGGGAAGCGGGGGACCCGACTTCTACGAATTGCTAAAAAAGCATTCGATTGTAATAATTAAAAAGCTAGCTGTGAAAAGTGGCGATATTGTCGCCCTAGCGCAAGGATTCAAAGTCGTCGCCATAGCGCAAGTCATAGGCGAACTCACTCCCTGCACAACTAGAGAAGAACTAGAGGAGGATTTTACAGACAAAGAGATTGATTACGAGGAGGATACTTTCATTGCCGATGCCAAGATTTGGGAACTGGCTCCTTCGGAGCAATTCAACTACCCAAATCGGTTAGGACAATGCCAAATTCAAGATGGGGAGACTCAACGGAATATACACCAACTACTCAGCAAAATGATGGATGAGAAAATAGTATCGGATTGCGTAAGGCTACTGCGAGGAAATTACAACTTGGTACTCACGGGTGCGCCTGGAACCGGCAAAACTTATCTTGCAAAGAGGGTAGCAGCATCGATGGGGGCAACAAGCGAACATCAGGTTCAACTCGTACAATTTCACCCATCGTACGACTACACTGATTTCGTGGAGGGGTTACGGCCCGTAAAGGACGGTGAACTCGGCTTTAGGAGACAAGACGGTGTGTTCAAAGCATTCTGCAAAGAGGCCGAGAAGGAGCCTCCAGCAGGTTTTGAAGAGGTCTTCAGCCAACTGACAGCTGACATTAATAATAAATTACTGACGGAGGTTGAATTAAAGGAAGGAAAGTTTGCCAAGCTGAAAGTGGTAACAGAGAATAGCATCAAAGCCATTCCAGCGAGTCAATCAGATGGCAATGAAGCATCAGAATCTTCCTACTCCATTACATTTAACAAGCTTAACGAACTCTACGACCAATATAAAACCCTAGCAGAATTTGAGAATGCTGGTACGGTTAGTGATTCGATTAAGAACGTAATTGGCGAGACCGCTAAAAGCTACTACTGGGCTGTATTTCGCCTCCTATTGCAACGCAAAGAACGTCCCTACGTGTTCATAATTGATGAAATCAACCGCGGGGAAATCTCAAAGATCTTCGGGGAACTCTTTTTTTCCATTGATGGGAATTATAGAGGAGAAGCCGGTAAAGTCAAGACTCAATACCAAAATTTGGTGCCGGAAGATGATGTTTTCTATAATGGCTTCTTCATTCCTGAAAATGTGTACATCATAGGCACCATGAATGACATTGACCGGGGCGTGGAGAGTATCGATTTTGCCATGCGGAGGCGGTTTGCGTGGAAAGAAATCACGGTAGAGTCTCAGCAGTTTATGCTTGATGGAGGAAAAGATGATGTGGCATGGAATGGGCAAAAGCCGTCAGCAACAGAAATAGAGGAGTTGAAAGTCCGAATGAATCACCTCAACGCCTGCATCATTGACGAGTACAAGGGGAACGATAACGAGACTCCACCACGTGAGAGGATAGGCTTGACCAGAGCGTACCAAATCGGGGCCGCATATTTTTTAAAGTATCAGCTGTACAGAAACTTTGATGACCTATGGACCTACCACCTCGATGGACTGCTGCGTGAGTATCTAAGGGGTACACCTCGCATTGAAGATAAAATGAAAAGGTTACGTGAAGCTTATAACGATATAACACCTTGATAACTGAAGACTACAACCACTGCAACTGCAGCATTCCCCCAAAAAATCTAGATGACATACGGGCAATAGCCGATATAAAGATTTCAGAACTCACTTTTGAGGATTGTCCCAATTTGCTCATTTTTCCCGACTCTTTCGAAAGCTGTGCTGGAGATATCGGGAAGAAGGTGGTGTGCAGCGTGAATAGTGAAGGCACAATGCTATGCACCAATAGTATCGTGGGGTTTATTGGACGGAACAACACGCACCTATCAATTCATTCCCGATTCGCTGAGGCATGTAACGAAGATTTCTTTTTGCACTACATGCTTCAACGAAGAGCCAGCATCAATCTGTTAAATTTACCACACCCCACGAACGAAGACGATGGACTTGACTTGCTTCTCTACCTATTCCCTGCACGCCTCAAAAAGGCTATAAACCAGGGGATTTTCAAGCAGTACACTAGGTATGACCACAACGATGCCAATGCAAAAGGCGTAATAAATATAAGCAAACATATACGTAACAATGTGCCGTTTAACGGGAAAATATACTACTCTACCCATGAACACAGCTGCGATAATGCAGTTACCCAACTTATTAGGCATACCATTGAATTCATAAGGAAAGAGAAAAATTACAATTTTATCATAAGCGGAGACAGGGACGTCCGCGAGGCTGTCCAGCAAGTAGTTGATGCTACGCCTAGTTACTCATCCCGCGCTCGGCGTGAGATAATCAATAGGAATCTGCGCCCAATGGTACACCCCTACTATAGCGAATATGCGCCCTTACAAAGGCTCTGTCTGCAGATACTACGCCATGAAGAACTAAAATATGGATTGAACCACGATGAAATATATGGAGTCCTAATTGATGCTGCATGGCTTTGGGAAGAATACTTGGCATTCCTCCTAGATGGAAAGTATGTTCACTATTTGAAGAACGGAGAGAAAAAGTTCTACCTCTTCAAAGGCGGAGTGCAACAAGTCATTCCAGACTACCTTTCGCAGGATAGGAGTGTCGTCGCAGACGCTAAATATATACCTCTAAACAAAAAGGATCGGTACGACTACGAGGAACAGGCGACAGCAATTTATTACAAGACCATCGCCTACATGTACAGGTTTTCCTCAAAAACGGCATTCCTTCTCTATCCCCATCCCGATGAGGCAACTCAGAAAAAATACCTAACCATTGAAACAGAGCAGCAAGGCACAAACGGCGGCTCCATCATTAAGCTTGGGCTTCGCATCCCCTCTGGTTGCAAGGACTACAGCATATTCTGCGAACGCATGAGGCAGTACGAACAGGAGTTTATCAAACAATGTGATCCTTCTGCCCTATAGACTGCAAGAAGATAGCGAATGCATGCCGCAGCGGATAAGCGCAATGGTGCGGCGAACCGCATTGCGGCAGCCAACAATGAGGAGTTACTTTTGCATCTGGGAGTAGTCTTTATGTAATGCTTCCTACGAAAACATTGCGGGAAATGTAGGTTTCCATCCGCACGCCACTAAAGACCAATTTGCTGCTCGCATTGCCCAAAGTAGCAATTGTCCGAAGAGCTATCACATCATCAAATTCTACCGGGGCGTAGGCTCTCCATTGCAGTCGCATATAAATCCAATTTAAATGCTAATTTTGCGCTTGCAATGGATAAAGCCAAACGAGACCCATTCCCTATACGCAGCGGGAGCCTCCCCGTAGCGGGAATGTCCAAGCTGCACGAAGGGGAGAGCTTTTGCGCAAGACCCAATAGTAAACTGATTACAAGAAACTTACAACGCTTCTTGATGTGAAATAGAGCCTAAAAATGTCCAAGCTAATGTCCAAGCTAAGCAGAGGGTGGGACACGAAGTAACGAACGATAAAACGCTATAAAAGAACATATTACGTAGAAACGAATACAAAATGCATTGGAAATTGATGTCCAAGTTGACGCACAGAGGGAGGCATCACTAACCCAAGGGAACAAGAATGGCACTACCAATCAACATAGAAGACCTTTTAGGGAAGCAGCGGGTGGAGTCTGACCGCATAGAGTTCAAGCGTGGTTGGAATCCTGTGGCGATTTACCACACCATCTGCGCGTTTGCCAACGACATTGACAATCTCGGGGGAGGCTATATTATAGTTGGCGTAGAGGAGGAAAGGGGTATAGCCAAACGCCCTGTCGTCGGCATTCCGCCAGAGAAGTTGGATGGGATACAAAAAGAACTCCACCGCTACAATCAACTGATAGAGCCCGCCTATGCGCCACGCATCTCAGTGGAAGGGATTGATGAGCGTAACGTGCTAGTGATCTGGGTTACATCAGGACAGAATCGCCCATATACAGTCCCCGCCGATGTGACAGCCAAGCTAAAGAAGCCCGTATTCTACGTGCGGTACGGCACGTCATCGGTAGAAGCAAAAGGGGAAATACTTGACAGGCTGCGCGAATTGGCGAACCGTGTACCATTTGACGACCGAGGAAACGAAGAGATACAAATTAGCGACATCTCTCCGCTACTCCTGAAGGAATATCTGGCAACGATTGGTAGCCGATTGGCAAGCGAAGACTTGAATAAGCACCTACACGAGGTGCTTGAACAGATGGAGCTCTTAGAAGGGCCGAAGGAGGGTGTACGCATCAAGAACGTTGCGGCAATGATGTTCTGCGAGTCGCCGCAAAAGTTTTTCAAGATAACGCAAATTGACATAGTTCACTTTCCCGAAGGGAAGGTAAACAATCCCGACAACATGGTAGAAGTGCCATCGATAATGGGCCCGATTCCAGAGATGATTAAGCGCACGCTGCTCTACCTTAAAACGAATGTAATCAAAGAGAAGATAGAAAAGGTGGCCGATGAGGAAGAGGCGAAAAAGTTTTTCAACTTTCCTTACCAAGCTCTAGAAGAGGCCGTCGTCAACGCTGTGTACCATCGGGACTACCAGGAACGAGAACCCATTGAAATCACAATAGAGCCGAGTAGGATATCCATTCTGAGCTACTCTGGCCCAGATCGGTCTATTAGCATGGAGGCGATCCGTGAAGCACAGGTACTGCGCTGTAGACGGTATCGCAATCGGCGGCTGGGAGAATTTCTCAAAGAGCTAAACCTGACGGAGGGGCGCGCCACGGGCATCCCCACCATACAAAAGTCGTTGAGAGATAATGGGTCGGGCAGAGCAACGATTGAAACGGACGAAAACAGAAGCTACTTTCTAATTGACATTCCCTGCCATCCAGCCTTCATTACCCCAAGCCCCAGAGTGATTATCATTGACCCGGTACGAACCATGGAGCGCATTGCTAAAATACAGCCATCCTACATAGGAGAAATGTCGAAGCAAACGCTGGAAAACTTTTCTATCTGCCTATTTCGCTGCATCAATGGAGTATCAGCCAGAGATATGCTAAAAGATTTAGACAAGGTATCCCACAAACAATTGAAACGAAAGTACATAGAACCATTGCTGGCGATGGGGCTGATAGAGATGACCATTCCGGACAAGCCCAATTCGCCGAGCCAGAAATATGTGCTAACCGACAAAGGGAGAGAAGTGGTATCATGATGGAATACGGCAATGTCCAAGCCCACCGGAAGCCAAACGGGAAAACGATGAAATCGTAACTACTTAAAAAACAAACATTTAAAATAAACCGCAATACTAAATACACAAGAAAAATGTCCAAGCTGATGTCCAAGCTAAGCAGAGGGTGGGACACGAAGAAACGAACGATAAAGCGCTAGAAAAGAATACATTACATAGAAACGAATACAAAATGCATTGAAAATTGATGTCCAAGCTGGATGGCTAGAGGTAGTAAGCGTATGGGCAAGCGCATAGGGAAGGCAATAGCGCGGCAAGAACCACAAAAAAGGTAACCGATAAGCGTGGGAGGACTGCAGGGATTTGGCGGGAGGGCCGTGCGGACCGGTCTTCCAATCTGGCTTACCATTCAAGCAAGAAGCCATGGGGGCGGCTACTGAGAGACCGTCCTGCGGACGAGGGGGCATGACGGAGGTTGAGCGTAAAAGGTAGAAGGCCCTCTGCGCCATCGCAGAGGGGGAATCTCTTCCCGAAAGACGGCAGGGGTTGCCCCCACATCGGACCCACCACGCTCCGCGATAAGGCAACGCAGCGAAAAGGAATGAAAAGCTCGTTCACGTCAAGGGTATAAGACGGTATAGCTCCAAAGCGCGGTGGATTCAAAAGATTGCAAGGGACGATGAACGGGGAGGTTTGAGAGGAGGAAATTCAATGACGCTTTCAAGGTTTCGGGCGCCTAGAATCTAAACCGTACGAACGATTAGGTAAATGCGCTCGCCCCCCATTTATTTTTGGACAAAGCAAACACCCCGCCATGCTCGGCATGACGGGGTGTGAGTAAACCATACCACGAACGCCTACTTGCGGGCAGCGTACGCTTTTTCCACAAATGCCCAATCGAGCAGACTCCAAAAGTTCTTTACGTAGTCAGCGCGACGGTTCTGGTAGTCCAAATAGTAGGCATGCTCCCACACATCGCAGGCGATCAGCGGGGTGAGATTATCCCGGAGCGGGTTCCCGGCATTGGAGAGCGCCACGATGGAGAGCTTGCCCGCCGCATCGCACGCTAGCCACGCCCAGCCCGAACCAAAGAGCCCCGTGGCCGCCTTGGTGAACTCCTCCTGAAACTTCTCAAAAGAACCGAAGTCCCGGGTCAACGCCGCCAATAGGTCACCCTCCGGTTTCGCCTTGGGCTTGGCCGCGAAGCTGTTGAAGTAGAATGTATGATTCCACACCTGCGCTGCGTTGTTAAATATAGCCCCATCAGCCTCCTTGATCATGGCCTCGAGCGACGCATTCTCAAAACGGGTACCCGGAATGAGCTTGTTGAGCGTGTTGACATAGTTAAGATGGTGCTTACCATGGTGAAACTCCAAGGTCTGCTTTGAGATATGCGGATTGAGCGCCTCCAAATTGTAGGTCAGCTCCGGCAACTTATGTTCCATTTCTATTTCCTCCTTTTTAACATTAACCCATTGTGAGGGTTTTACCCCCCGTTGCACTCATAAAAACCAATTAGTGCGGCCATTGTTCACGCGCTGGGCAAGATGTTAACGTTTCGGGCGTTTATGTCGCTAGGTTGCGGGGGGTGGTTCAATCTGAAACTCCGCCATTTGCGCCATTTTTGTGACCTTTGCAGCATAAACAACATGCCGCGCACATGCCGCACATTTTGGAAGAGGTACAGGAATTAATGATGGGCGTTGCCCTCACCGAGGCTGAGCACGCCGCCGAACAGGACGAGGTACCCATCGGGGCCGTGATAGCCTACGGCCCGCGGATTATCGCCAAGGGGCACAACCTCACCGAGACGCTGAACGACCCCACAGCGCATGCAGAAATGATTGCCATCTCCGCGGCGCTCAACGCCGTGGGGGGCAAGTACCTACAGCAGTGCCAGCTCTACGTGACGGTGGAGCCATGCGCCATGTGCGCGGGAGCAATAGCATGGACCCGCATAGGGACGCTGATTTACGGGGCGCCAGAGCCGAAATTCGGCTTTAGTCGGCTTCGTCCCGCCGTGCTGCACCCAAGTACAAAAGTGGTAATGGGCATCAAAAAAGAGGAATGCTCGGCCCTGATGGCTCATTTTTTTTCATCAAAGAGAAAATAGTCACAACGTGACTACAATTAAATTATTATCAGAACATTAGAGGCTTCACAGAAGCAATAAAAAGCCATCAATTATCATCCATGCCCCACGCATTCCGGCAAAAATGCGTACTTTAGCACGGTGTTTGCCAAGGTGAAGACAAGAAAAGAAGCACAAAGACATTGTAAAGAAAGGAGAGACTATGCGTAAACTGGGGACAATTGTCGTACTGTTCTGCCTCGCAGCAGGCGTATGGAGCGCAACCGCGCAGGAAATGAAGGAGGCGGTAGACCTATACAATGGGGCGGCCACCACGCTTAAGCAAAATCCAAAGCAGGCCGTTGAGAACTTGAATAAGAGCATTGAGATGTGCAAGGCGATTGGCGATGATGAGGCCAACAAGCTGATGGGCTCGGCGAAGAAGGTGCTGCCAGATGCCTACTTTTTCTACGCGCAGGAGCTATACAAGAAGCAGCAGATAAACGAGAGCTTTGAGGCCATGGAGGCATCAAAGACCGCGGCCGATGAGATTAACGACGCAAAGCGTTCCGCCCGTGCCGTGCGCACGCTCTCGGCACTGTACTTTCAGCAGGGGCGGAAAATGCAGCTAGAGGGGAACTACGCCGAGGCCGCTACGCTGTGCCAAAAAGCACTAAAGCATAATGACCGCGTGCTGGACGTGTGGATCGTTTTGGCGCAATGCCAGGACTCGCTGAGACAGTACGATGAGATGCTGCAAACGCTGAAGGACGGAATGGATGCGGCGCAGCGTGCCGCTAACCTTGCCCGAAAGACCGATATGCAGGTTATAGCCACGAACTACTTGAAGGCGGAAGCCATGAAGCTGGAAGCGGCAAAGAACCACGAGGCGGCCATAGAGAAGCTGAACAAGGCCTTAGAGTTCGATACGCACGACGCAACCATCTACCAGCCGCTAGCCGTGGCGTATGGCTCGCTCAACAACTACGATGAGGTCATTAAGAATGCAGATTTGGCCCTTGGGTGCATCGCCCCAGGATCGGATAATACGGGGCTCTACTTTCTAAAGGCCAAGGCGCAACAGGCTAAGGGCGACAAGGAGGGAGCATGCGAAAGCTATAAGCTCGCGGCCATTGGGGCGTACAAAGAGGCGGCAGAGCACGAGATGAAGGACGTGCTGAAGTGCAAGTAGCCTACGCGCATTGCCTTGGGCTGTGAACATTTGTGATCGAAAGAACGAGGAGCCATGCGCCGTTCCGGTACGTGGCTCCTCTAACTTTTTAACCTTTCGTGCCGAAACGATCCATTGAGCTTTTAAGTCCTGCCCAAAACGCCGCATGCGGCATGGCGGCACTACGTGCAGGGGCAGATGCAGTGTACATTGGAGGGCCACGTTTTGGAGCACGAAGCAAAGCGGGCAACTCCATTGAGGAGATACGCTCGCTCTGCGATTTTGCCCATCTCTTTGGGGCGCATGTTTACGCAACGCTCAATACGCTCCTCTACGACAATGAGCTAGCCGAGGCGGAACGCACCGCCCGCGACCTCTACCACGCAGGCGTAGATGCCTTCATCATCCAGGATATGGCCTGGCTCATGCTCAATCTTCCCCCCATTCCCCTGCATGCTAGCACCCAAACTGACAATCGTACAGCCGAAAAAGTTGATTTTCTATACCACTCCGGCTGCGATAGGGTGGTTTTAGCTCGAGAGCTCTCCCTTTCGGCCATTGCAGCCATCCATGAGAAAATGCCGAACGCAGAGCTGGAAGCCTTCGTGCATGGGGCGCTCTGCGTATGCTACAGCGGGCAATGCTACCTCAGCCAAAAGCTTTTCGGCCGGAGTGCAAACCGAGGCGAATGCGCGCAGGCCTGCCGCCTACCCTACCGCATTGAGGATGCAGCGGGTAACGTCATTCGGGAACGAGCCTACGCGCTCTCGCTGCATGATCTCAATCTCTCTAACAACCTAGAGGCACTCATTGATGCGGGGGTTTGCTCCCTAAAAATAGAGGGACGCATGAAGGATGCGAGCTACGTGGAAAACATTACAGCCCACTACCACCAACGTCTCAATGCGCTCATGGAGAAGCGGGACGACCTCCAAAGAGCTTCGCAAGGCCACGTAGAAATTCCCTTCACTCCCAATCCGCAAGCCACCTTCGCCCGCCCCTTCACCACATACTTCTCTAGTAGTCGTCCCCAGCATCTCGCCAATCTTGACACACCCAAATCGGTTGGGGAAGCCATTGGAAGGATCGCAACTGTTGGAAATGGATGGATTGAGGTGGCAAACGCCTCTCAACTCGTCAACGGAGATGGAATCATTATTACATCAAAAGGAAAAGCTACAGGCTGCAGGGTAAACAGGGTTGAAGGGAATAGGGTGTATACCTTCCGGCTAGACACGCCGCCACGAGCAGGCGATTTGGTATTTCGGAACGCAAGCACACGTTTCGCTGAAGAGCTGAAGCAGCACCCCGCCACTCGCACACTAGAGGTACGCGCTGAACTCGCATGGGATGGACAAAACGATGCTACGTTAACGGCCTATGACTGCGAGGGCGTACGTACCTCAATTCGTATCAACACCCCGCTTGAAAATGCTCAGCAGGGTGAGAAGCAAGCGACACTGTGGCAACAGCAGATGGCCAAAGCGTACCATCCGAACGTACGTATCGTGTCGCTAACGTTACCGAAAAGCACCATTCCCTTTCTACCGCAATCGGCCATCAATGCCCTACGGCGGGAGCTAGTTGATAGCTACGTATCGGCTCGTCAGCAAGCCTACCGGTGTCCACTTCCCCACTCCACGAGGAGCTTAATGGCCTATCCCGCCTCGCTATCCACCGATGGGCGGCTCAACGTGAGCAATCGACTCGCGAAGGATTTCTACGAAGCACGAGGCGTAAAAGATGTTCTTCCAGCGCTTGACATCCAAAACTCCATTGCCGCCGAGGTAGAACTCATGCGCACGAAATATTGTTTACGCCACGAGCTATCGCTATGCCCCAAGCAACGCATAGGAGAGAAAGCAACACCGTTAATCCTCTATAGCCAAGGGGGGCATCGTCTTCGTGCTGAATTTGACTGCACCAGGTGCGAGATGACGATAAAAGAAGCGTAGGGCGTTGCAGAAAGTTACACAAGGATAGTTTTTCAGCGGGCGAAATAAGAAGGCGCATGGACTTACATCCATGCGCCTTCTCGCATTACAACGAAACAACGTGCTATCTAGAACTCGATACGTCCAGGTTGTTTAGGTATCACAACGCTCCCGGTGATGGGGCATTTCAGCTCCTTGGCATTAGTTGCATTGCTGTGCACCGTAACCACTCGACTTATGCTTTGCGGCTTGGGTTCAATGCGGAACTCCACCTTTATAATCCCCTCTTTTCCAGGTAGGATGGGGGCCTTGGGGTACTCCTTAATCGTGGTGCCGCAGCACCCCTCCACCTTGTTCAAAATGAGGGGGGTAGTTCCATCGTTTACCACCTTAATGCTCACCTTCCCATTATCGTCAGAAAGCTTATCGAGAGGAACATTCCCCAGTTTCACCTCGGTAGGGTCAAGGCGTATGATAGCACCTTTTACCTTTGCCTCCTGTGCTCCAGCGTGGGCTGATAGGCTTAGGGTCAATGCTAATGCTATGCCAAAAATCATCCTTTTCATTGCCATTATTTTCCTTTCTAAAGACTTTAACTTGCTACGATAACTACGCAAACCTTATGCCAATTGCGTATCAGTTACAAAACGAACACGGTTACGCCAACAGATGACATCAGTCTCACATCCTCCATTTTTTAACTACCTTTGCGCAAGAAAAATTTACGAGAGAGAACGTCATGGAGAAGTTAGGGATTAAGGCTCTGCCTGAAATGGCAAGGCAGGTGCGACGGGATGCGGTGCGCATGGTGCATGGCGCCCAAAGCGGACACCCCGGGGGTGCACTCAGCTGCGCAGATTACCTCACGCTACTCTATTTCTACGAAATGGACTACACCCCTTCCCCCTTTAATAGGAGGGGAGACAATGAAGATTGCTTTTTTCTTTCCAATGGGCACGTCTCAGCGGCGTGGTATAGCGTATTGGCTAGGTCGGGGCATTTTGCAGTAAGCGACTTGTCTGGATTTAGAAAGCTAGGAAGCCAGCTACAGGGGCACCCCACCCCCGCAGAAGGATTGCCAGGCATACGCATTGCGTCGGGGTCGCTAGGACAGGGGCTATCCGCTGGGTGCGGCATGGCACTTGCCAAACGGCTCAACAAGGATGCCCACTTTGTCTATACCCTGCACGGCGATGGGGAGCTACAGGAGGGTCAGATATGGGAGGCAGCCATGTTCGCAGCCGCACGAAAAATAGACAACCTAATAGCCGCCGTTGACTACAACAAGATCCAAATTGATGGCACAACGGACGAGGTCAACTCGTTGGGCGAGCTGGGTGAGAAGTGGAAGGCGTTTGGATGGAATGTGTTTGAGGTGCCAGGTCACGATTTCGACGCAATGCATGATGCCATCACAGCTGCAAAGGCGCGCAAAGGATCAGGGAAGCCCAGCGTACTCCTTCTACATACAACGATAGGCAAAGGCGTGGATTTCATGGAGAATAAGTCGTCATGGCATGGCAAAGCCCCGAGCGATGAGCAACTTCAAGCGGCTCTGTCTCAGCTCCCGCCCACGCAGTACGGTGATTATTAGTATTATTTCACTAGATTGGACAAATAAAGGAATAGAAGAAGATGAAAAACATAGTAGTGATAGCGCACGATGCGAAAAAGCCGGAGTTGGCACGCTTTCTAAGCGAACGCACCGAGTGGCTACGCGGCGTGAATTTGCTTGCTACGGGACGAACTGCCGAGTATCTGAAAGAGAATTCGATCGAGTGTGAACACCTCAATCCGGGTGGGTCGGGCGGATACCGTCAAATAACCCAAATGATTGCAGACGGGAAGGTAGATATAGTCATTTTCCTACGAGACCATCGTGTGGTGCAACCGCACCATGAGGACATCCGGTTGCTACTGGAGACATGTAATGTGCACAACATCCCATTGGCAACGAACTATGCGAGCGCAGAGTTGCTTATCCTTGGGCTCATACGCAAGGAAGCCAGCGAACGAGTAAAGCAGAAGGAGTAGAGGTATGCTACAGGAGTGGAAAGAGCTAGGAAAAAAAGCAACACGTGATGGGTTTGGAGAGGGGCTGCTCCGCGCTTCACGCAACGAAAAGGTGGTTGCGCTGTGCGCTGACCTCACGGGGTCGCTAAAAATGGATGGCTTTGCCAAAGAGCATCCCGATCGATTCTTTCAGTGCGGAATAGCCGAGGCAAATATGATAGGAACGGCTGCGGGGCTGGCTGCAGGAGGGTTCATTCCGTTTGCAGGCACGTTTGCTGCGTTCGCCACTGGGCGTGTCTACGACCAAATACGCCAAAGCGTAGCGTACTCTAATACGAACGTAAAAATCGCAGCTTCACATGCCGGACTGACGCTCGGCGAAGATGGTGCAACCCACCAGATTTTAGAAGACATTGGCTTGATGCGGATGCTGCCGAACATGACTGTCCTCGTTCCAGCAGACTACAACCAAACCATTCAGGCCACTATGGCTGCTGCGCAGCTTGTTGGTCCTGCCTATCTACGCTTTGGTCGTCCCTCTGTACCTATTTTCATTCCCGAAGACGCGCCATTTGAAATTGGAAAAGCGCAAGTTCTCAGGATGGGTAATGATGCTACTATAATCGCATGTGGACATCTCGTCTGGCCTTCGCTACAGGCTGCTAAAGCTTTAGCCGAGGAGGGTATTTCCGTTTCCGTGATAAACATGCATACCGTTAAGCCTTTGGACGAGGATGCCATTGTGAAGGCAGCGAAAGAGAGCGGGGCAGTCGTAACCGCTGAGGAACACATGAGAAACGGCGGGTTGGGGGAGGCTGTAGCTGATGTGCTTGCTAGGGTTTATCCTGTTCCGCAAGAGTTCATAGCTGTTAACGATAGCTTTGGTGAAAGTGGAAAGCCCATGGATCTCATGGCTAAGTATGGGCTAGACACCGAAAATATCGTCAAGGCAACCCGAAAGGCCATTGCAAGGAAAGCAAAGTAGTTTCATTGTATAGCAGACAATGGAGGAGAATGTAGAATTTGACGTTAGCACAACGAGAGAGGATCCTGCCGTAGAGGAGGAGGCCTCTCTCGTCCAAAAGGATTCTACAAATACCAGTACCATAAATGGGGGAAAGGAAAAACGCCATGCAGTCCTGCAAGGCGTGAAGAGTGCTTTCGCCTTTATTCTCTACTTTAGCGGGATGGTGCTGTTCGGCTGGCTACTGTTCTACCTTTCAAAGGGGCTGCTATAGGGTAAAGATTTTTAACGCTCCTTTTCTTCTTGCCACCATGCCACGACCCTTTCCGCTGCAAAGGTAGTGTAAAAAAAAGGAAACAAGCAAATAGTTAGAGCAAAAAAAGCAGAAAAAAGGCAGAAACGCCCAAAAATAGCAGAAACAAAAAGGTAAAGAAAAGGACTAAAAGAACCGGCGCGCCAACCGTCGGGCCACCCCCACCAGCCCCAGCACCACCGCCAGCACCAGCCACGGGAATGCCCCCACCGCCAGCCGCTCGTACCCCTTCGCCCCCAGCAGCAGCACCGCCACCGCGTCCCCCACCGCGGCGCACCCCTCCGCCCGCGCCAGCACCTCTTGCAGCATCCGCTCCCCCCGCGCCTGCGCCCCCTGCTCCGCCCCTTCCCCATCCCCCGCGCCCTCGCCGAACCGCGGCAGACGGCTCACCACCGCCGAGAGCCGCACCAGCGTGGCCACGCACGGCGGCGCCACCGCGAACCGCCGCCCCCCCAGCTCCACCACCCGCTTCTCTTGCAGCAGCGTCGACGCCACCCGCTCCTCCGTGGTAATCACCTCTTCCTTCCGTTCCATAATCACTTACTAAAAGGGGCGGGCCCCGTTGGCTTCTGCCATTACCGCGAAACCACCCAGCGCCCGCCCATCCAACGAACTAACTACACCCTTACTAACTAATCACCTGCACCTTCACCGTCTGCCCGCTCGCCGGCTTGAGGCACTTCACCACGTAGTGGTACGTAATCCCGTCCGCCGTCGAGAAGTTCAACTCCTTCCGAATCACGCACCGGTCGATCTGCAGCCCGTAGCACTCGGGGTCCTCCGGCACCACCCGCAGCGCCCACTCCCCCGCCACCGTCCCATCGTCGTCCGTGAACGGCTGCGTGCCCCCCTTCTTCACGAAGAGGTCGAACGTGAACTCGTACGTGTTCCGCGTGTACTTCGCGTCCACGATGCCCCCGCCCTCCTCCTGCGCCAGCGTCTCGTCGCCCGCCGAGGTGCTCAGCGTGGTGCTATCCAGCTTAGGCACCTCGAACGACTTCCACGTTGTCCCCGGCGCGCCGTCCTTGCTCTCCGTGTAGCTCAACGTGCATTTACCCCATGATAGTACTCCCATTGCCTTCCTTCCTTTCCTCGCTTTAAAACGTTTACAATAAAAACAACAATCACTCGTAGAAATCGTACCCCAGCTTCACCACCACGAAGTGCTGGCGCACGCTGCCCCCCTCCGCGTCCTCCACCGTGCGGATCGCGCTTTGCAGCCAGAAGCGGTAGCCCCCGCTCACCGCGCACGTCAGCCCCGCCACCCACGCCGCCGCCGCGGCCTCCAGCGTGGCGCAGCGCGCCCCGTCCGCCACCGCCCGCCCGCTGGGCAGCACCACATCGGGTACAAAGATCATCACCGTCACCGCCCCGCTCTGCACCTCCCCCGGCAGCCCCGCCGTGAACGCCACCACGATATCCTCCGCCGCGCGGTCAGCCGGCCGCAGCCCGCTGCGGTAGATCGCCCCCTTCGCCTCCGCCGCCAGCCCGCTCCCCCGCAGGAACCGCAGCACGTCACCCTGCACCTCGCTCCCCGTCTTCGTCACGCCCCGCATCGCCCTACGCCTCGCCTTCGTAGTAGTACCACGCCGCCGCCGCGCTCAGCGCGGAGAGCAGCGCCCCCACCAAGAGCAGCAGCGACTCCACCACGCTCCCCCGCCGCAGCGCCCCCAGCAGGAGCGCCAGGCACACCGCCGCGCCCGCGCCGCACAGCCACACCACCGGCCGCCGCCGCAGCGACCCAGCCACCCGCGCCGCCAGCCCCCGCAGCCTCGCCAACCCCTTCTCCAATCCGTCCATCGCCAATCCTTTCCTTTTCTCGTTTACCATTCCATTGCAATCACTTTTCCTCATCGCAGCTTCGCCGCCAGCTCCCGCACCATCCGCCGCGCCAGCAGCTCCGCGCTCTCCAGCACGTTGTACCCCCGCGCCGACACGTACGCCGCGTAAGCCATCCCCGCCGTCACCACCAGCGCCGCCCCCTCGGGGTACTCCCGCACCAGCCGCAGCGCCAGCTCCCGCCCCGCCGCGCCCCCCGCGCCCCCGAAGCCCGCCGTCTGCACCGTACGCCCATCCATGCTTACCACGTAACCCACCGAGCTGCGCAGGTTGCCCGTGCGGTCGGTGTAGCTACCCCCCTCGCGCGCCTCCGCCACCGCCGCCTCCCCCACGTAGCACAGCCAGCGGGCCACCGCCCCCTTCTGCGCCTCCACCGCCTCGGCCAGCGCGTGCGCCACCTCCGCCTCTGTGTATCGCCTCCGTACGCCCATTACCATCAAAGCATTATACGCACCTGGAGCACCGCGTCCAGCGGCTCCCACGACACCACCTCCCCCTCCGCCACCACGCGCCCCGCGCCGTCCTCCACGCGGCACATCCCGCGCCGCTCCTCGCACGGCTGCTCCACGTACACGATCCACGACGCCATCCTGAACCGCTCCCCGTACACCGCCCCCAGGTTATCCATCCGCTGCGCCACGTACTGGCACGGCACCCCCTCGTCCCACGCCGCCGCGCCCCCCACGGGGTAGCCCGTCGCGGGGTCCAGCCCATCGCCGCCCCCGCCCGCCGCCGCGAAGCGAATCCGCCCATTCTCAATGATCATAGCCCATCCCCTTTATAGCCGTACTGCGCCCCCTCCGCCCCGCTGGGCTCCCCCAGCTCGCGGTAGAGATGCCGCGCCTCCGCCAGCAGCCCCCGCCGCTCCCACTCCGTGAAGCCGAACGACTGCCCCCCCTGCGCCACGTTCGGCGCCCCCGCCAGCCAGCGGTACACATCCGCCAGCGTCAGCAGGAACGCCCGGTCTTCGAAGGGGTCTGCCAGCGGCGCCTCCAGGTCGAGCCCCCGCCGCGCCGCGCACCCCGCCACCGCCTCCCGCGGAATTGGGTAGAGCGACACGCTGCGCAGCAGCGACATCAAATCCATTCCACCGCCCATCGCCGTTCAGCCTACTTCGTTTGGTCGGCCTGCAGCGTGAAGATATCCCCCGCGCCGTCAATCACCGGGAGGCACAGCGCCTGCGCCGTGGTGTACTCCTCCAGCGGGTCCACCTGCGAGAACTTCGACACCAGCACGTGCGTCCCTGCCTTTTGGTACGCCACCCACGAGGCGGGGTTGGTCTCCTCCGCCAGCGTGCCGTACACCAGCCGCCCCACCGTCGCCTCCGGCACCGCCACCACGTTCGCCTCCGCCCACGGCTTCACCGTTTCGCTGCGCCCGCTGGGCTGCTCCACGCGGTAGCTCCCGTTCACCACGTGGAACTCCGCCCCGAACTCGTTGCGCAGCGCCATCAGCATCGCGTCCACGCTCGTCGCCACCAGCAACTCCGGCTTCGCCGCCAGCACCCCATGCGCCTGCGCCCCGAAGAGCCGCCCCTGCGCGCTCGCCCGCAGGTAGTCAAAGTACTTGCGCGAAAGGTAGACGTGCAGCGGCGTCACCCCCCGCGCGTCCGCCGCCGCGAAGAGCCCCCGCAGGTCGTCAATCGGCTTCGCCGCCGCCGCGTCCTCCCACTTCGCCGCGCTCTTCACCGTGTTCTTCGGCAGGTACCCGAACGACGCGCGCACCCCCGTCCCCACGTTCTCCGCGTCCGTCACCAGGCATTGCCCCGTCGAGAGCGCCGATTGAAACATAATCTCCTTGCGCACATCGATCGCCTTGATCACCTTCGCCACATCGTCGAAGACCCGCGCCGCCACCTCCGCCTCGCTCGCCCCCTTGGCGCGCATCACGTTGATGTTCGAAATCTCAATCTCCCCCTTGCGCATCTTGATACCCAGCTTCGGGATCGTGCCGCTCGCCCGCGACACCGCCGCGCGGCTCTTGAGCGGCAGCGAGCTCTCCAGGCTCACCACGTCAGCCGCCACCACGCTGTGGTTGATATCCGTGCTCCCCCAGCGCAGGTCCGCGCTGTACTCCTCGCGCAGCAGCGTCTTGTGCAGGTACGGCGACTCCGCCGCCGCGCCGTTGAACTTCTCCATCACCGCCCCCACGAAGCCGTGGAAATACTTCTCAACGTACTCCGCAAATAGTGTTTTCTCCATAATCCTTTCCTCGTATGCCTTACTCGTTTTTTACCCTATAAACATGCTACTCCCCCTTCGCCACGTGGATGAAATCCAGCCGCGGCAGCGCCGCCCGCGCCTCCTTGCCCACCTTGAACGGCACCGCCGCCCAGTTCACCGTGCCGCTCGTCACGATCCCCACCCGCGGGTCGTTTAGCCGCACCGTGCTGCGCGCCACCCCCACGGGCTGCGCGTCGGTCGGCGCGGTAAACACCCCGTCAGCCCCCAGCGGGAACGGCTGGTACTCCCCAGCCTCCGTGCGCCCAATGGGCGTACCTGCGTACACCGCCTCCGCCAGCCCAGCCTCCGCGTGCGCCGCCGCGTACGCCGCCAGCGACTCCCGGTACGCCGCCACCGCCAGCGTGCGCCCCCCGGGCAGATCCGTCACCGCCTGCACGATCGCGATCCCATCGTTCGCCGTCGTGATATCCTCCCGGTAAACCCCCAAATTTGACTCTGCCATTGCCTTACTCCTCCCTTGATTGATTGATTGATTAAAAGCCTTTCCGTACCCAGCATGCCGCCGCGCCTACACGTTTGCCCGCGCCAGCACCGCCTTAAGCTCCTCCGCCGTGGCCTCCGCCCCGCGCGCCGCGCCAGCCTCGCCCCCCTGCGGCGGCGCGAACCGCACCCCCTGCGCCGCCAGCGCCTGCACCGTCCCCTCCACCTCCTGCGCCACCCGCGCCTTCTCCTCCCCCCACGCCGCCTCGCTCAGCCCCCCCAGCGGCAGCCGCGCGTACACCGCCCGCATCGGCTCGGGCAGCCGCGCCACCAGCCCTTGCAGCTCCTCCCGCCGCGCCGTCTCCACCCGCGTCTGCTCCATCTCCGCCACGCGCCCCGCGAGCCGCTCCACCGCCGCCAGCACCCCCTGCGCCCACGCCGGCGCGCCCTCCGCGCCCTCCTTCGCGCCCTTCGTATCCTTCGGGTCCTTCCCCGCATTCGCCGCCATTGCCGCGGGCTGCGCCCCTTCGGCGGGCTTGCCGTCCTTGAGCCCGTGCTGCCGCTCGTACGCCAGCACCGCCGCCCGCTCGATATCCTCCCGCGACGGCATCGCCGCCGCCGCCGTTTGCTCCGTCTGCGCTGTAATCGTATCTATCTGACCCTGCGCCGCCGCGCCGCCCGCTACCGTGCCGCCCGCCGTTGCCGTTGCTGCCGCCGCTCCAGCCGCGGGCTGCGCACCATTCTGACTCTGCTTCTTCTCCATGCCGTTTGTCTCCTCGTTTCTATTGTATACGTTGTAAACGCTACAAATTTAGCGTTTTTGTTTAATATGTAAACGGTTAGCACGGTAGACTCCGTAAGCGCTATTCTATCATTTTTGCCCCTCTTATGATAAACTCACCCGTTTCAGAATTACTGTATATATATTTCGCACTGCTATTAAAAACACAGAAACCATTGCGCGCTATTATAAACTTCTGCTGGCTCTTTATACTTTCATATTTAATCCTATAACTGTAAAAGTATTTTACGTTTTTTGCTTTTATGCTCGCAGTACTATTCGTACCGTACAAATCTATGCCCGAGGTGTGCTTGTTTATAATTCCTGCCTTTGCCAATAAATTGATGTGCACTTTCCCTTTTACGCTTATCGATTCGTAGCTCTTCGCTTGGACTCTAATCTTGGCAACAGTGCCATTCCTATAAGTATAACCCACTTTGTACCTTCCATCAGGCGCTCCATCACCTGTATTGCCGTACAATTCTATTTCCTTGCCCCCCATAAGCACATGCCCATCAAACACAATTGCGACCATGGCAAAATCGCCTTCATAGCCACCCGCATTAGCGTTAAACTCATAGGCTGCGGTAATATAAATATCAACGGAAACCGTTTCATTGCCAATGTTTCGCACGGTGCTCAGATCGAATGAAACTTCTTGCTCAAACGGCAATATTTTCTCTATCGGTTTGCTACCTTGAAGGATTTTAATCTCGCAGCTCCTTTCATCCATACTCCGGAAAAATTCGTGGAACTCGCTCGCTTCATCCCTCCCTATGGTGTCTATTTTAGCTATAGGCGGTATGCTCTTCGTGGGGTTAATCTCGAACAGGTCCCCATTATCCGCCCACGCCATGGCGCCGTCCGTCGCCATCAGCATCCTCCCGATCTTGGCCGACCCGTCGTGCCGCAGGATCGTGTTCGCCTTCCCCTGCACCGCCTCCGCGAAGGTACCCCCCGCCCAGAACGCGGGGGTGTTCATGCTATACGCACCCGCGTAGCCGCCCCCCCACAGCCCCGCCGTGGTGCACGCCGCCTTGCCCCGCCCCTGCATCAGCTCCAGCCCGAAGGTGCGCAGCCGTCCCCCCTCCACCAGCGTGAACCCCTGC
>ERZ1673752.1116-NODE-1116-length-39848-cov-7.104466_pt1 | contig 39848 bp, 31 predicted proteins | sample MGYA00580195_ERZ1673752 | MGnify/ENA primary metagenome ERZ1673752 (study PRJEB41218, sample SAMN15661744) | gut metagenome | host: Homo sapiens | place: Canada: London | collected 2015-08-20/2019-03-30 | study: EMG produced TPA metagenomics assembly of...
TGTTATTAATTCACAACTTTACAAAGATAGCATTATTGGGGCTTACACACTTTTTAGGGACAGTATCAGAAAAGCCTAGCCGTAGGACATTCATAGGTGTGTCTATAGGGGAGGACTCCGGCTGAGGGGTCCGTGTTAAATAGGCACAGGTCAAGGCACGCAGTGCCGAAGACCTGTGTATAACGATGTGCAAAACACCCTTACGACCCCGGCTGAGGGGTCGGACAACCTTATCTAGGTCTGACCCCTCGTCCGGGGTCATGGAGGTAAAAATATGCTCTTATACACAGGTCGTTCGGGGCTAACGCCCCTCCGACCTGTGCCTATTTAACACGGACCTCTGCCGAGGTCCTTTCTCGTAGACAACTCGCTAAAAACCATACGGGAAAACCTTCTAATGCGTAACCCATGGTCACCATCCCATTAACTGCTGTTTAATGCGTTAAAATGGTTATATTTGTAGAGAGAGAAAGAGCAATTATTATGTGAGATAGGTAGCAATCAACACTATGGAGCAAGCGAAAGATGCAGTTGTCTAAGATGGTTTACAACTGCTTTGGGTCGCAAGCACAAGCAACTTTTTTATTTGTAACTAAGTTTAGAGTATTCTAATAAGATAATGAGATAGCGATCAAGCATTGATAGAGTTCCGATAACAATTAGTATGAAAGTCCATGACGAATTTAATTGATAATATAATAAAGGATTTAGGAGATGATAAACCTATAAAGGGTATATTGCTGAAGTCTCAGATATTAGGATCAAAGTTGCAGAATAAAGAGTTTCAAGATTGGATTCATAATGAGCAGTGCGGTTATAAAAATTCAAAGGATGTGCCAGATTATAGGGTGTTGAATGTGGTTGTAAAAGCAGATATCCATCAGCCATATTGCTGTATAGTATCTAACTATCCATTACCAATGGACTCATTCAAGGATAAAGCAATTAATAAGCTAATCACTCAACAGGCAATTACATGTCCTTTATCAGAAATAGAAACTCTTTGTAGTGATAACAAGAGTGAAAACTTAGTTATGACTTGTCCCATTCAAGTATATTCTGAAGTGAGTAAGTATGTAAATGGAAATGTAACTAGAGTTTTTAAAGAGGTTCCAGCATCTGCCGTATTGGGAATAGTGGATGCGTTTAAGTCTAAGTTATTAGCATTCTTCTTGGAGCTAGATGATAAGATTCATGCAGGCGTTAATTTTTCAAATATTGATAGCCAAAAAGAAATAAGACAAATTTTGACTACGTATAATATTAATGCTGTAGTAGCTAATACAGGTAATGGTTCAGTAGTAACTGGGAATATCATAGACAATGATAGCATACAATATATTAGCGATGGTAGAAGGAAAAGGCAACTTCAAGAATTAGTAACTGAATTAAAAAAAGAAGTAAGTAATATTAATAATCAGGATTTACGAACAACTGTTGATATCATAACGAAAGCGTGTGAGAAACCTACTTGGTGTAAAAGCACTTTAAGAATGGCTTTTAATGCGATTAAAGGGATCGCTGTAGGAATAGCAGCAAACCAACTAACTCCTATTGTAGCAAAGGCATTGGAATTATTATAAATTTTCAAAAGGGTGGAGCTTAATCAATTTGAGTATATTTGCGTAGGTTAGTAATCATTCAATGACGTAGATATGGCGATTAAAAAGTCGGCACTATATGGGGCACTCTGGAAGAGTTGTGATGAGCTTCGGGGAAGTATGGATGCATCTCAATACAAAGATTATGTATTGGTGATGCTTTTTTGGAAGTACATTAGCGACAAGCGGAAAAAGGATGAGAACGCTATCAAAATTCCCCAGGGATGCGCTTTTGATGATATTATTAAGATCAAGAACCAAACTGGTATTGGTGATCAACTCAATAAGAAACTCGAGAAAATTGCCAAGGAGTTTGGTCTCGGAATTGGCTTCTTTAGTAATGCCGACTTTAACAATGAGGATAAACTAGGAAAGGGTAAGGACCTTGTTGACACAGTGAGTAATCTGATTGCTATTTTTGAGGACCCTGGTCTTGATTTTAGTAGCAACCGTGCAGCAGATGACGACTTAATTGGTGACGCATACGAATACCTGATGCGTAATTTTGCCACTCAGAGTGGTAAGTCCAAGGGACAGTTTTATACCCCAGCAGAGGCAAGTAGACTTGCAGCAAAGTTGCTTGATATCGCTTCTGACAAGAGCAATTGTATTACTATTTATGATATGGCAGCAGGGAGTGGCTCTCTCTTGCTACGGGCTGCTGATGAGTCCAAGGCTGCTCTTACGGCTATTTACGGTCAGGAAAAAGACCTAGCTACCCTCAATATGTCACAGATGAATATGATTATTCATGGCGTAATAAATTACGATCTTAGATTAGGAGATACACTGAACGCCCCATATCATTTACAGACGTCTGAAACACTCCGAAGTGGCTTTGATTACTGTGTCGCCAATCCTCCTTTCTCGCTCAAGGGGTGGCAGAAATCTGCTCTTGATGATGACACTTTTGGAAGATGGAGTAAAAGTGATGAGAAGGTAGGGTTGCCACCCAATGGCAATGGCGACTATGCTTTCCTGATGCACCTGATTCGCTCTACTGCCCCCAATGGAAAGGCAGCTTGTTTTCTACCTCATGGGGTTTTATTTAGGGGCGGAGAAGAGGCAAAGATCCGTCAGAACATCATCAATAAGCATTACATCTCTGGTATTGTTGGATTGCCAGCGAATATCTTTTATGGCACAGGGATCTCTGCCTGTATCATTATTATTGATAAGTCCATGGCAAAGGGCTCAAAGGGCATCTTTATGATAGATGCCAAGGAGGGATATCAGAAGGATGGAGCCAAGAACCGTCTGCGTGAACAAGATATACGTAGAGTAGTAGATGTATGGCGTGCTAAGAAGGAGGTGCCCCACTACGCTCGTATGGTAAGCTATCAAGAGATAGAGTCCGAAGGGTACAACCTTAATATCTCTAGGTACATCGCACCACGCAGTAAGGAAGTAGAGCACGACCTCTATGCCCACTTACATGGTGGTATTCCAGTAAGGGATGTAGAGGCTATGGAGCAACTGTGGACGGTCTGCCCAACGCTAAGAGATAAGCTATTCCAGCCAATGAGCGAAAGTGGTTACTTGGAGCGAACCACTATGGCTACAAAGGATATTGAGAAAGCTATTATTGATGATGATTCATATCAGAGACAGGTTGGTTATTATGATATCGACTTCGAAGAGTGGCAGCAGACTGTGGCAGATAGCATGCCTCAGCTTGGTATCGGCTGTGTGCCAAAGGAGTTTATTTCGGCTTGGAGTGAATCAATCCTAGCCCTCTTTAAGTCGCACCAAACTTTGGTAGATGCCTATGATGTCTATGAGGCATTGATGAACTACTGGGCGGAGACAATGCAGGATGATCTCTATATCATCAGTCGTGATGGCTGGAAAGTGGCTACTGAAATACCACTCACCAAAAATAAGACTCCGCGAAAAAGCTATACCTACGAGCATCTCACTTGTGACCTACTACCCATACCTATTGTGGCACAGACCTATTTCCCAGAGCAGTGTCGTGAGATAGAGGAGCTGGAGTCTCGTATGGCTGATACGGAGGAGATGATGGCTGATTTGGTGGCTGAGGATGAAGAGCTCTTCGATAGGGCTTTGAACGCCAAGGACCAAGTCACCGAGACCAATGTGCGCAACCTATATAAGGAGGGTGCAAAGAAAGGTAATGAAAAAGAGCAGACCCCTGAGGAGCTAGCAGCTTGGAAGAGGTATGTGGCATTGGCAGATAAGAAAAAGAAGCTTGCTAGCAATTTGAAAAAGGAAAAAGAAAAGCTAACGAAGGATATTGAAGCAAAGTACCCTAAGCTCACTGAGCTAGAAGTAAGGGAGATGGTCTTTGAAAAGAAGTGGATGAGTGAGATGAAAAGCAGATTGGATGCACTGATGGTATCTAGTATACAAGGTGTGATACAAGAGCTCCATCAGCTATCTGAACGATACGCTACCACCCTTTCAGAACTGGAGCATGCGGCAGAAGAATCCTATAATAAGGTGCTTAATGACCTTAAAACACTTGGTTTATCACTATGATCTATGGCAAGAAAAGACGATAACCCTGTAGCATTGCTTCATGCACGCAAAGAGACCAACTTTCAGAATACGGAGATCGGTCCCATCCCTCGTGACTGGGAGGTAGAAACTATTGCGAACGAATTCAAATTTCTTGGAAACAACACTTTATCTAGAGATCAACTTACTGTCGTGGGAAGTGTTCAGAATGTTCATTATGGAGATATACATGTAAAGTTCCCAGAAGTTCTTGACTTGTCAAAGTTTTCTCTACCATATATTAACGAGAGTATATGTCGGAGAGCAAAAGAATTTCTTCGTGACGGGGATATCGTTATGGCAGATACAGCTGAGGATGAGTCTGTAGGAAAATCTTGTGAGATAATTAATATAGGAGATAGGAAAGTGGAAGGGGGCTTACACACCTTTGTGCTACGTCCATTCAAAAGCTATTACAATGGGTTTCTCGGGTATTTAATTAATTCAACGCTTTTTCATAATCATATTATCCCTTTGCTTCAAGGCACCAAGGTGTATTCTATAACCAAAAGTGACCTCAAGACTTTAAAGGTTATTTATCCTCCGCTGGAGGAGCAGAAGCGAATAGCAGAAGTACTTAGCCATTTTGATCAACACATAGAGAATCTATCTGCTCTCTTGGAGAAGAAAAAGCAGATTAAGAGTGCTGCAATGCATGAGTTGCTTACTTTTCCTTTATCAATTAAAGGACAGAAAGAGAAGAATGTTCAATGGGATTTTATCGCAAATATATTTGAAATGAGAAACGGGTATACCCCCTCAACCTCAAATGCTGATTATTGGGAGAATGGGACGATACCATGGTTTAAAATGGAAGATATTAGAGCGAATGGAGGGATTCTTAAGGATTCTATTCTTCACATAACCCCCGAAGCGGTTAATAGAAAAGGTTTATTCAAATCAGGATCCATTATTATGGCCACAACTGCTACAATAGGAGAGCACGCATTGCTAATTGCTGATTCGCTAGCGAATCAGCAATTCACGAATTTTAAAATTCGTGAATCGCTGACAAACATTATTCTTCCTATGTTTGCATACTATTACTTTTTTGTTATTGATAGCTGGTGCAAACTGAATGTTAATATAGGTACTTTCGCAGCTGTAAATATTGAACTCCTAAAAGTGCAACCTTTCCCTATTCCTCCAATTGATGAGCAGAGGCGAATTGTCCGTATTCTCTCCAATATGGATAAGGAGATTGAAGACTTGGAGCAACTGATAGAGAAGTATCAACAGCTTAAGCAAGGGGCGATGCAGGAGTTATTAACTGGAAAAACACGTCTATTATGAGCCGAATAGTTGAAACGGAGCGCTGTTCGCAAGAGCAGATTAAGCAGATTACAGGCAAGTATCTTCGTGAGATAAAGTATATCGGAGACCTAGGAGGGGTAGAGAATAGCAATATCCGGGAGAAGGTCCTGAGAAAGTGCATAGTGGACCGCGGAAAGAGCGATGAGGTAGCTAAGAGGGCAATTAATACGCTTACGAGTGCGGTTCACAGCTGTAGCAAATGGGAGGAACTCAAGGATGCAGGGGAGAAAGTGTACAATCTGCTCCGGTATGGCACCTCTGTCTATGGAGGAACTGGTCGACCACAAGAGCGAGTGGAATATATTGATTGGGAGCAATGGGAAAATAATGTTTTTGAATTGTCTGAGGAGGTCACTGTCCCTTGTAGTGGCGGGAGTAGCTCCACGAGACGCCCTGATATGGTGCTTTATGTCAATGGCATTGCTTTAGTGGTTATTGAGCTAAAGCGTTCTTCTGTCTCTGTAAAAGAGGGCATTCGGCAGAGCTACCGTAACCAGCAAACTGGTGAGATACCACATTTCTTCACCACGATTCAATTGGTATTGGCAGGAAGTAGTAGCGAGGGGCTCTATTATGGCACTACGGCCACTGAGGAGAAGTATTTCCTAAAGTGGAAGGAGATGACAGGGGATAGCGATGACCTCAATAATATATTTCCGATGTACAGCGAAGTAAAGGATGATCTCCTTCGTGGATGGTTGCAGATGGTGACCCCTTGGAGGCTCCTTGAGATGATTCACGACCTTATCATCTATGATGGCGGTATCAAGAAAATATGCCGACCAAATCAATATTTTGCATTCAAAGCAACACAGCAACGTATCCTAGTTAAGCACGAGGGGGGTATCATTTGGCATTCGCAGGGGTCTGGCAAGAGCCTGCTTATGGTATGGTTGGCTCGCTGGATCAAAGAAAATATTGGCGAAGGGCGAGTAGTGATCATCACCGACCGTGATGAGCTGGATAAGCAGATTACTAAAGGATTGAGGGAAAGTGGTCAGGTCCCTATTAATTATCAGGATCACGACTATCAGGCGACCAGTGGTAATGACTTATTACATAAGCTCAATAGTTCCTCTCCTTGGATTATTACCACATTGATTCATAAGTTTGTCCCTTCGGTGGTGCGTGAGGATACTAATGAAAGGAGTGAACTTGAAAGAATGATCAAACGATCGCCTGAGATGTGGATGGAGGAGGTGAGTAATCATATAGAGCAGATTTTTGGCAAGCAATTTAAGCCGAAGGGGCGTTTGTTTGTCTTTGTAGATGAGTGTCATCGTACCCAAGGTGGTATTCTTCACAAGGCGATGCAGCGCATTATGGGTGATGGAGTGACTCTAATAGGCTATACTGGCACACCTCTGCTCACAAGTAAGGAGAAGAGGAGGATGAGTAGTCAAGAAAGCTTCGGCCCCTATATCCATACCTACCGCTATGATGAGGCGGTGGAAGATGGGGTGGTTTTGGACCTGAGGTATGAGGCTCGCGATGTTCCGCAGAAGCTGGGAGGTGAAGAGCGTCTGGAGGTGGAGTTTGACCTTAAGACTAAAGGACTGAACCCCTCTGCAAAAGAAAAGCTCACCAAGCGGTGGGCCACCCTCAAGAGTATTTATAGTAGTGAGGAGCGAATTGGGCGTATTGTGGGGGATATCCTCTTCGATATGGAGACCAAGCCGGCATTGCAGAAAGGATACGGCAATGCGATGCTAGTCTGCGATAGCATTTATGAGTGCTATAAGTATTGGCAAGTATTCCGGGATAAAGGGTTTGGAGAGCATTGTGCTGTGATTACTAGCTATGAGCCGCTTTCCATTGAATTGAGTCGTGGCTATACGGGTAGTAAAAAGACGGAGGAGGAGTTTAAGTATGAGTCTGCAAAGAAGATGATGGGTGATTTGAAGCCAGATGATTTTGAAGAGCAAATCAAGCAGCAATTTATTGATGAACCAGAAAAGATGAAGCTCTTAATCGTTTGTGATAAACTTCTTACTGGCTTTGATGCTCCAAGTGCTACCTATCTATATATGGATAGAAAGTTGGTAGATCACAATCTATTCCAAGCCATCTGTCGTGTCAATAGGGTCAATGGTACTTGGAAAAGTTATGGCTATATTGTGGACTATAAGAAGCTATTCGAATTTATTGAGCGTGCAATAGAGGATTATACCAATGGTCAAGTCACTGAAGGAGGCTTTGGCAAGCAGGAGATTTCAGAATTGATGAAGGGACGACTGGAGCAAGGGAAAAAGGATCTTGATGAAGCCCTGAATGCAGTGAGAATGCTTCTGCAGAATATTTCAACAGAAAGGAAGCAAGAAGAGTACTTTGCTTATTTCTGCTATGAACCTGATATGGATGAAGAGGAGAAGCAAGCACAAGTGATTGAATTTGCCGCTCGAAGAGAGATTTTTTATGACCTCATCCATCGCTTAGTCCGTAGGTATTCCGACCTAGCTATGGAGATGGAGCAGGCAGGGTATAGTGGAAAGGAGAGCACGGATATACACAATGAAGTACAAGATTACTATAACCTATTAAAGGCTATACAACTTAGGAGTAGCGACTACGTGGATATGGCAAGCTATGATGCAGAGATGCGCTATCTACTTGACCAATATATTGATGCAGCAAGGAGTGAAGTGCTAGAGAAAATGGATGATTTCTCATTCCTTGATATCATCGTTAAGAAGGATGGTAGCTACGAGGTGGAAGCTCAGAATGAGTCGACCCTAGGAGGAAAGAAAGGAGTTGCGGAGGCTTTAGTGGCTAATAGCCGTAGAGTAATTAATCGTAAACGGGAACAAAATCCAGCAGAGTATGAGCGCCTTGCTGATCAACTGAACCGTCTGCTAAAGGAGATGAGGGCGGAAACAATTGAGTACAAGGAGTTTTTGAGGCAGATAGTAGTCCTGAATAACGCTCTTAGGCAAGGAGAAAAGGCAAGTGATCCACGTATTGATACGGAAGTAAAGATGGCGTTTTATGACAATTTGGGTCGGAACGCAGATCTGGCTCTGAAGGTTAATGAGACGGCTATAACCTATGCAGCACCAGGATTTGAGGATAATCATAATTTTAGTAGAACACTGAGAAGAAAGCTAAGTGAAGTGGTCAATGGCGATGAAGAGATGCTGGATACGGCATATAACATCTGTGTCGCTCATAAAGAGGAGATAAGAAAGGAGCAGGATGATCATTGATGGTGTGCCAATAGAAGTGGAGCGTAAAGAGATAAAAAATCTCCATCTATCTGTATATCCTCCTGATGGTCGGGTGCATATCTCTGCTCCCCGCTACCTGAATGAAGTGGATATTTACACTTTTGTGATTTCAAAGTGGGGGTGGGTATGTAAGCAGAGAGAGGAAATTGCTGCTCAAGCAAGGCAAGAGAAGAGGGAATATATCAATGGAGAAAGCCATTATCTACTGGGACAGCGTTATCGTCTGCGTATCGATGAGGTGCCAAATACAACCCACTTTGTGGAGCGGAAAGGAGAATGGTTGGTGATGCGTATTCAGCCATTGACCACTATACAGAATAGGGAGGCGCTTCTTCAAGAGTATGCGAGAGGTGAGCTAAAAGCACTGTTGAGGGAGATGGTGCCTAGGCTCGCGAGAATGTATGGAGAGGAAAACGTTACTTGGGAAGTAAAGCAGATGAAACGAAAATGGGGCAGTTGTATTACAAAGCGAAGGCATTTGATATTTAATCTGGAGTTAGCACGTGTCCCCGTCCCATGTATAGAGTATGTGGTTATTCATGAACTATGCCATTTAATAGTCCCTAGTCACAATAAGCTCTTTATCCAATTACTTACTGATCGCCTATCTACGTGGCAAGAACGTCGAAAAGAACTAAATGATTTTATCGCTTTACCTATGGAGTAGCACACAGGTATTTGAACCGATGAATGACTAAAAAAAACAAAGTTTGTGTATGAATAAAAATGTGTTGATAGGGTTGTTTATTGTTCTCGTTGTATTGATGCCTTTTGGTCTTAATATTTTACTTTCATTAGACGTGTCTGAAAGGTGGGGGTTCCCTATTGTGGGTTCCTCAGTGGATTGGCTTTATTTTTGGGCAAGCTATCTAGGGGCAGCAGCTTCTTTTATTATGATTGTTTATACCTCGATGAGTCTAAGGCAAAATCGAAAGCAGTTGGATGAAATAAAAAGACAATGGAACGAAGAACGAAGAGCACGATTAGTTTTTTCCTTGGCACATAAAAATGATCTCATAGTATTAAAGGTTTCAAATGTGGGGAAAGAGCCAGCCTACAATATTAAGCTGAGATTTTCAGATGAATTTATAGAGTCCCTTTTTGTTAAGTATATTAGAGAGCTTTATACTAGCTTTACGGACAAGTCATTTACTATTGGCGCCAGTGAAAGCAAATACTTCTATTTGTCAGGCACATGGAGTGCAGGGGGAACACATTCTTTTGAACAACCGAAGGAACTAATAGATGGTGCAAAGTTCGTTGAGTGGCTCAATAGTCATCTTGATATGCCGATTGCTATTTCTGGGACTTATAACGATAAGTATTTTGTTGATGAGGTACTAAGATTAAAGGATTATTTCTTTGGTTCCTTAATTATCAAAGATGATTTGGCTAATGGTATTAATGATATTTACAAAGTCCTGGTTGAAAGTAAAAATCAGTATGCCACTATTCAGAAGAGTTTAGATGCGATCGCAACATCAATAGAAAAGTATCAAAATGACACTTCTGGAATTATGGATAAGACTACTGATGAAGAAGATGATTTCCTCTTAATATAAGTACTATATTAAAGTAGAATACAAAATGACACTATGAAGCAAGCGAAAGATAAGCAGATTATCATATACAATACTGATGATGGCAAAGCGAGTGTAATCCTCTATGCAAAGGACGGAAACATCTGGATGAACCAAAATCAGATGGCAGAACTTTTTGCCACCTCTAAACAAACCATTAGTTATCATGTGGCAAACATATTGGAGGAGAGTGAGTTAGATGCAAATTCAGTTGTCAAAGATTATTTGACAACTGCTTCTGATGGCAAGAATTATCAGGTAACTTTCTATGCCCTTGATATGATTTTAGCTATAGGCTTTCGAGTGAGAAGCAAAAGGGGGACGCAGTTTCGGAAGTGTCAGCGACTTCTCAAAGAGAAGGTCACATGTCCAATTATTAGGTGAATTTAGGGCAATGAGGAGAGCAGAGTGTCGCCAAAAGAATAAAGCCAGATGAGTAACAATTTAGAGACAATAGGGCAAAAAGATATCTATCATTTGAGTTTTCCTGAAGCCAAGAGTGTAGTGGTTTGTGGGGATATTCATGGAGACTTTAATGGAATGATAGGAAAGCTATGTTTGCAGTATCAATTGGAGAACACGCTTCTAATTGTTGCTGGAGACTGTGGCTTTGGGTTTAATGAAATAGGCTACTATAAGGAAGTGGCTAAGCGTCATCGTAAGCCACTGAATGATAGCAATAATTGGGTCGTTTTTGTACGAGGTAATCACGACAATCCAGCTTACTTTGATGGAAAGGCCATCAACCACAAGCGATTTATCGCTGTGCCAGACTACTCTATTATTCAGGCGGCTGGACTTACGATCCTATGTGTAGGAGGTGCCATCTCTATAGATAGACAGTACAGAATAAAGGCATGGCAGCAAAATAAGGGGCGTTTCCCCGCACCAAGTGATCAAGACCCTTTAGAGCCTAACTATTATTGGGAAAATGAATCTCCTATCCTAGATACTGAAAAGCTATCGGTAATAGGAGAGAAATTCAAAGTAGATGCCGTCATTACCCATACAGCTCCCTCATTTTGTGAGCTACAAAGCAAGCTAGGTCTTGCGTCGTGGTGCTTAAAGGACGAAAACCTAATGGAAGATGTGAATGTCGAGAGAGCTACAATGGATCAATTATATCAATGCCTTAAAGATGCCAATCACCCCATCTCCTACTGGTGCTATGGTCACTTCCACCAGAGCTGGCACCAAAACATCAACGGCACCTTCTTCAAGCTACTCGATATCCTCGAGTTCCACCAACTTAGATGAGAGTGTTGCTCTATCTAGATGGTTTTTATTCTATTGTCTACTTGTGTATCAGCCTTATGGTAATTGGTGGTGAGGAGGGGCTTCTTTGGTGAAAAAGTGGTACCTTTGGCGATGGTTTTGGTAGCAGTATTTGAGGATGAGTAATTGGTCTAAAGGGGGGTGGCTCTTTCGGAGCTTTTTAGTCTGTTTGCTGGCAATTGGATTGGCCTACTTGATCTCTTTCGCTTTGAATAAGGTGAATGGAGAGGTTAAGGTATTTAATCCATTGGGCGATTTGTTTTCTAAGTCGAAGGGGGCAGAAGAAGCCATCGGCTCAAATGCGGATATCGACTTGTCTATTCCTAGTCCGGATAGTGAAGATCATTTTGATGAGACTTCCTTTATGAGTGATTCTATTCCTTCCCCTAAAGAGAGTGTCGAAGAGACCCCTTTGATAGAGGAATCGGGCGATAGCCTCTCTATTCTAATGGACTATACACCCAATTGTGATGGTATTACTCGCCTTCGCGAGTGGCTTGAGGATTCTGGGACTACTCCTTTACACATTGCTTTCTTTTCCGATTCTTTTACTGAGGGCGATATATTGGTAGCCGACCTTCGGCGTATGCTCCAGCAGAAGTACGGCGGAAAGGGGGTGGGGTACCTTCCTTTGACCTCTCCTACGGCACGTTTCCGGACCTCAATCAAGCATCGCTTTAGTGGACAATGGAAAGCTCATACTCTATTGGAGAAGGGGGTGTATACTGCATCAGGTCAGTATGACCACCTCTCAGGCAGTGGAGAAGTAGCTTTTAAGATGCGTTCTCCAGTAGATCGGGTTGCATTGCTTTACCAAAGCAAATCGGTCTCAGTGTTGACTACCACTATTAATGATACCATTGTCTCTTCACACGATTTGAGTGCTACAGCTGATGGTGCTTTAGCTCTATGGGAAGAACGAGGGCAAAATATCTCTTCTCTCAAGCTCAGTGTGCAGAGCGATGATATAGATATTCACGGCATTTACTTGGATGGAGCTTCGGGAGTCTCTGTAGATAATATGAGTCGAAGAGGTGCTTCTGGAGGTGAGCTGATTCGCCTGAATGATGCTCTCTGCAGTGAGATGAGCGGGGTGAGGGATTACCGATTCATTATTCTTTCGTTTGGGCTAAATGCACTTTCTACCGAGGAAAATGGGGATGATTACTACTGGTATTATAGGAAGATGAAGAAGAGTCTGGAGCATATCAAGTCACTCTATCCTGATGCAGTTGTGTTATTGCTTTCCGTTTCGGATAGAGCAACTATTGAAGAGGGTAATGTCACCACGCTTAAGGGGGTCTATAAAGTGCGCGCGATTCAAAAGAAGTTGGCTAAAGAGGAGGGTTGTTTGTACTGGGATACCTACAAGGTAATACAGGAACTTGGCGGAGTGAAGAATTTAGTAGAGAAAGGGTGGATGGCGAAGGATTATACCCATCTCAGTGGAGCTGGTGGAAGACAACTCGCTAAGCGTCTTTATCTTTCGTTGGTGGAGGAGTAGAAGAAGATGAGAATTAGTAGTTTGCATATGGCTTTTCTGCTGTTGTTGCTTCCATTTTGTCCAAATGTTGCAGCCCAAAAGCCCTCTAAGCTTGATCTTTTGAAGGTGGAGCTCTGTACCCTACAAGCTCCCGAAGGCTATTTGGATGAATTCTGGCAACTCTGTGCTTCGCCTATGAATGGTGAGACGACTCCTATTATTCATCTTGGCGATTCGCACGTACAAGGGGGCTACTTTAGTATGCCTATCCGTCAGTTTTTTGATGATTACTTTGGAATTGGTGGCTTAGGGTGGGTAGCTCCCTACCGTTTTCTGCGTAGCAATCAGCCCCAACCAGCTAAGATATCAGGCAATAAGAGTGGGTGGTCAGGGAGTTTTATCACATCACGAAAATATGTTGACTCTCCTAGCCCTACAGGTATTACCCTTACTGCAAATGGTATGAGTGAAGTAGAGATAACGGCGACCGACTACTTTCCGATAAAGAAGGTGGTGGTATTTCGGGACGCCTCAACACCCCCATTGTATCTCAAAGGAGATAGCCCATCGCAACGTTTATTAGCTACAGTCGAACAACCAATTGCCGATACGCTGAGACTGTATCTACCCGCCTCGTCACTGACTCTAGTAGCTCCGAAAGGGGCAAGGTGGTATGGTGCTAGTCTGGAGAATGGCTATCCTGGTCCGCTCCTACATACCATTGGCTATAATGGGGCTTTTTATGCGACATTCAATCAGCACAACTTTATAGAGCAATTGCATCTGCTGAGACCACAATTGCTTATTATATCATTAGGAACAAATGATATGCTGGTCAATCGTTTCTCTTCAGACCTTTTGGCGAGTGAGGTGCGGAGCTTTGTAAGTGCTTTGCAGCGAACATTACCCTCTACTGCCATTATTCTTACCTCTCCTATCTCAGCCTATACAACCAAAAGGGTGCGCCGAAGAGTTTACCGCTGGGAGGTAAGTCGCTATGCTCCCGATGTCGCTAAGATGCTAGAGCAGGTGGCTTCTAGTCTTGGTTGTGGCTATATAGATCTCTATAGTGCTTTCGGTGGAATAACTAAAGCAGATGCCTTGCTCGATGCTGGTTGGCTCTCAAAAGATAGAGTACACCTGACGAGAGAGGGGTATGATGAGGCGGGTAAAGCGATTGCCTATGCACTATTGAGTGATTTTAGGCGTTACTTGGAGCGTCAAAGGCCTCTCTTTTACCAAGATAAAACGAGACAAAAATAGGCTGTGACTGATTGGAGATCAACGCTATTATCCATACCCTTGTACATCATATGCTAGACTTGCTAAAATACCAGCCCGAGGCACCAATGCTCTTCAATAGTGGGCTCTTTTTGATTCTCTTCCTCTGCTTTATCCCCATTTATTATGCTCTGAGGCATCGGCAGATGGCGAGGATTATCTATGTGGTGCTCTTCTCGCTCTACTTTTATTATAAGAGTAGTGGCGCGTATGCTGCTATTATCATCCTCACCGCTACGGTTGATTTTCTAGTTGGTCGCCGTATCTCTTTGGCTTCGGGTCAAGGCAAAAAGTGGTGGTTGCTGGTTTCCATTGTCTTTAATCTTGGAATGCTTGGCTACTTTAAGTACACCGGCTTTCTGTACAATACTTTTGGTCCCCTTTTCTATGGTGTTGGGGAGTGGTTAGGGTGGGTGAGTACTCCCTTTGAGCCACATCAGTTTGATATCTTTCTGCCCGTTGGGATCTCCTTCTTCACCTTCCAATCAATGAGCTATGTGATTGATATCTACCGTGGAGAGATCAAGCCACTTCGCAAGTGGGTGGACTACCTATTTTACGTCTCGTTCTTTCCCCAATTGGTGGCTGGTCCTATCGTGAGGGCGAAAGATTTTATCCCGCAGATATACCGCACTCCAGTGGTAACACGGGAGGAGTTTGGCGAAGGCCTCTATCTGATTCTTTTCGGTTTGCTCAAAAAGGGCGTTATCTCTGATTACATCAGCCTCAACTTTGTGGATAGGGTATTTGATGCTCCATCTCTATATACAGGCTTTGAGAATCTGATGGCGGTTTATGGCTACTCTCTCCAAATCTATTGCGACTTTTCGGGCTACTCAGATATCGCTATTGGGATAGCACTTTGGTTGGGTTTTAGATTTAACATCAACTTCAACTTCCCCTACCAATCGGCTACCATCACTGAATTTTGGCGACGGTGGCATATTTCGCTCTCCTCGTGGCTTAGAGACTACCTCTATATATCGCTCGGAGGTAATCGGAAGGGCAAGCTACGCACCTATATCAATCTACTGATTACCATGCTGCTTGGAGGATTGTGGCACGGGGCTAGCCTTAGGTTTATCATATGGGGTGGCTTGCACGGCTTGGCACTTGCTCTGCATAAGTGGTTGCTCTCATTTGTCGGTTTCTTGCGACCTACTGGGAAGGGGATGAATCCTATCGTGCGCCTTTTTTCGGTGCTACTCACCTTCCACTTTGTTGCCTTTGCCTGGATCTTCTTCCGTATGGAAAATCTGTCGGATGTCTGGGTAATGCTGGATATGATTGCCCATGAGTTCCACCCCGAGGTGGCGGGTCAGTTCATTGTGGGCTATAAAGTGGTCTCCATACTTATGGCAATAGGCTTCTTAGTTCACTTTACACCTGCGGTCGTTCGTCGCAACATTCAAGGGTTTGTGACACGCCTACCTCTCGTGGGTCAGGCTATGCTATTGGCTATTGTCTTTATCATCCTTGTTCAGTTCCGCTCCATAGGCGTGCAACCTTTTATCTACTTCCAATTTTAGAGCATAGTAGGTTTCACTATTGCGACTCCTGAGTGAGGTGCAAAATAATTGGTAAATTTGCGAGGTAAGTAAAATCATATATTTCTAAGAGTAAGAGATGTTTAATAATCTTTCGGATAGATTGGATAGAGTGATGAAAAACCTCAAGGGTGAGGGCTCTATCACAGAACTAAATATTGCCGATACCATTAAGGAGGTACGGATTGCACTTCTTGAGGCGGACGTTAACTTTGATGTCGCACGTGACTTTACCAAGAGAGTAAGGGAGAAAGCCATCGGAGAGAAGGTGCTCACAGCTGTAAAGCCAGGTGAGCTGATGGTGAAGATTGTCCATGATGAGCTGACCGCCTTGATGGGTGGAGAGACTTCGGAGCTAGTACTTGATGGAAAGCCCAACATCATATTGATGAGCGGTCTGCAAGGATCTGGTAAAACTACTTTCTCGGGTAAGTTGGCGAAGTATCTGCATGATAAACGTGGTCAGAAACCTCTGTTAGTGGCTGGCGACGTATACAGACCTGCGGCTATTGAGCAGCTCCGGGTAGTGGGCGAGCAGATTAATGTGCCTGTCTATACTGAAGAGGGTAATAAGAATCCGGTAGAGATTGCTGAGCATGCCGTTGAGAAGGCCAAAAAGGAGGGCTTCACCACAGTGATTATCGATACAGCGGGTCGTTTGGCCGTTGACGAGGTGCTGATGGAGGAGATCTCCAATATCAAAAAGGCGGTGAATCCTACTGAGATTCTATTCGTGGTGGACTCTATGACGGGTCAGGATGCCGTGAATACCGCTAAGGAGTTTAACGACCGTCTTAATTTTGATGGAGTAGTACTTACCAAGCTAGATGGCGATACCCGTGGTGGTGCAGCTCTCTCTATCCGTTCGGTAGTGGAGAAGCCCATTAAGTTTATCGGTACGGGTGAGAAACTTGATGCTCTTGATGTATTCCACCCTAAGCGTATGGCGGATCGTATCCTAGGAATGGGCGACGTGGTATCGCTCGTAGAGAGGATGCAAGACCAGTACGATGAGGAGAAGGCTAAGGAACTTGAGCGAAAGATCAAGAAGAATCAATTTGACTTCAATGACTTCCTAGAGCAGATCAAACAGATTAAAAAGATGGGTAACCTTAAGGACCTATTAGGGATGATCCCTGGAGTAGGTAAGGCGATCCGTGACCTTGATGTGGATGATGATGCTTTTAAGGGAATTGAAGCTATTATCTACTCGATGACCCCCGAGGAGCGGGAGAATCCCAAAATCATTGATGGTAATAGACGTAAGCGTATTGCAGCTGGAAGTGGTGTGGAGGTGGCACAAGTGAATCAGCTACTGAAGCAATTTGAGCAGGCTCGCAAGGTGATGCAACTGATGGGCGGTGCAAAAGGTGGTCGGAGAGGTATGAATATGGGTGCCTTGAAGCGACAAATGGGAGGAAGGTAAGTGCCCTCAACCATTTGTAGACATCGTTTGTTGTATCAATAGAACGTGTTAATGTAAAATATCAAACTATGAATTATCAATTATTGGATGGCAAAAAGATTTCAGCTGACATGAAGGCTGAGATTGCTGCCGAGGTAAAAGAGATTGTTGCTGCTGGGCATAAGCCCCCAAAGATGGTGGCAATACTGGTGGGGCATGATGGTGGTAGCGAGACTTACGTTGCCTCTAAGATGAAAACGGGTCACGAACTAGGCTTTGAAGATGAGCTGATTAGGTTTGAAGACAGCGTGACAGAAAAAGAGCTACTTGATACTATAGATCGCTTGAATAATGATGATAGTGTGGACGGGTTTATCGTTCAACTCCCCCTTCCTAAGCATATAGATGAGCAAAAGATTATTGAGGCAATCAACCCTAATAAAGATGTCGATGGTTTCCATCCTATCAATGTGGGGAAAACGAGTATCGGGTTGCCATCTTTTGTTTCTGCCACACCAGCAGGTATCTTGGAGCTACTGAAGCGCTATAATATTGAGACAAAGGGCAAGCACTGTGTGGTGCTCGGTAGAAGTAATATCGTAGGCAAGCCAATGGCACAGCTGATGATGCTCAAGGCCTATCCAGGAGATTCGACAGTGACGGTCTGCCATAGTAGGACTAAGGATATCGCTGCGATTACTCGTGAGGCGGATATCATCATTGCTGCCCTTGGCACGCCAGAATTCCTTGCCGGTGATATGGTTAAGGAGGGTGTAGTAGTGGTAGACGTAGGGACTACTCGTGTGCCCGATGCTAGTCGCAAGAGTGGATTCAAGCTCACGGGCGATGTTAAGTTCGACGAAGTGGCTCCTAAGGCCTCTTACATTACTCCTGTACCTGGTGGCGTGGGGCCTATGACCATTATCTCTCTGATGCGAAATACGCTAATTAGTGCCCGCCGTCGTAGGGGGATGGAAGCTAAGTAATTGTATTTTTCTTAAGAAAGATGGATAAGACTCCCACAGGTGACCGATTAATGTTCACCTGTGGGAGTGTATCCAAAAAAATCTTCTTCTATTTTGATAAGTGGTATATCTAGTAGCTAGATAGACACGTTTAGATACCTATTCCTTATGGCTCTATATAAATCTAGTAAAATAAAAAGTGGTTTGATCTTTGTGGTGGCAGCCGTCTTGATGACGCTGCTCTATCCTACTAAGCTAAAGTTTAAGTACGACTATAGCATTGGTCAGCCTTGGAGGTATGAAGGGGTGCTCACGGCACCCTATAGCTTCCCTGTGTATAAGAGTGACGCACAGAAAGTATTGGAGCGAGATAGTATCGAACGCACTAAAATCAATTACTTCACACTGAGTAGCTCTGTAAAACTCTCGGCGAAAAATCAAATCACCAAGGACTTTACAGAAGGCCGGCTAGGTGGCGAAGTGACCAGTGACTATATACAGTATATCCATAAGATCCTAGATGAGATATACGATAGAGGGATTCTCTCTAATGATGCGTATGACCTGCTAGCCAGCCAAGAGGGCGGTTATATCTTCGTGGTGGATGAGATGAATGTGGCAATACGTAAAGATGCCAATGATATCTTTAATGCGAGGATGGCGTATGACTATGCGATGCAAAGCGCACCTCACAACCTCAGCCCACAGGTGTTGCAGCAGATTAATATAGAGAAGTACCTCAGCAGTAACCTAGTGCTAGACCAGAATAAGACCAATCAGATGCAAAATGCAAGGTTGGCAACGGTAACGGATATAGTAGGTGAGGTACAGAAAGGAGAGCGAATAGTTGGTACAGGCGATGTGGTAACCCCCGAAATTTATCAGGTTTTGGAGGGGTATCGCACAGCTTTTGAACACGCTTCTACCACCACCGCTGAGAGCATCGTCCTTTTGATTGGTCAATTCTTCTTGATCCTCTTCTTGTTTTTAGTTCTATTCTCTTACCTTGTCGCCTTTAGGGAGGAGTTATTAAAGCAGATAAAGAACACTGTTTTCTTAGTTCTCAATGTCTCCCTGCTGGTGGCTTTGGCTTATATCCTTGTCCCCATTGAGCCTGCAGTCACCTATATGATCCCATTTAGTATCGTGGCGATACAGGTACGTGTGTTTATTGATAGCCGTACCGCTTCTATCACCCACTTAGTTACGGTGCTACTAGCTGCCTTGGTGGTGCCATCTCCTCTACAGTTTGTGGTGATTCAGCTGATTGCGGGACAAATTGTATTGGTTACTCTGAGAAACCTTTCGCAGCGCAGCGACTTGATTCGTACCAGTTTTGCCACCTTGTTTGGTATGGTTGTCTCCTACTACGCCATGCTGATTGCCCGTCAGGGAGTGCCAGAGAGTATGGATTGGAATATTCTATTCTATCTCGTGATCAACTTCATTTTCCTGATGTTTGCTTACTTGATGGTCTATGTTATTGAGCGAGTATTCGGGTATATATCTAGTATTAGCTTAGTAGAGCTGTCCGATATCAATAAACCATTATTGAGGCAATTAAGCGAGGTAGCACCAGGTACCTTCCAGCATTCACTCAATGTCTCCACTTTGGCATCTGAGGCTATTGGAGAAATCGGTGGTGATGTGCGGCTTGTGAGGAGTGGGGCACTCTATCATGATATAGGGAAGATGAAAAACCCTACCTACTTTACCGAAAACCAGGGCGCTAATAACCCTCACGACCGGCTCTCTTACGATCAGAGTGCGCGCATTATTATCAAGCATGTGACCGATGGCATCGAAATGGCAGAGAAAGCCAAGCTTCCAAAGCCCATCATCGACTTTATCCGCACCCACCATGGTCTGGGGATGACTAAGTACTTCTACATCAAGTATAAAAATGAAAACCCCGATGCGGTGATTGATGAGAGTATCTTCCACTATCCAGGACCCAACCCATGGACGAAAGAGCAGGGTGTGATGATGCTTGCCGATGCTGTGGAAGCCTCTTCCCGAAGTCTCAAGGAAATTACCGAGCAGGTACTGATAGATCATGTCAATAAGATCGTTGATGGTATCATGACCGATGGTTATCTCAAAAATACACCGCTCACTTTCCGCGATATAGAGACCACAAAGTTCGTATTTATAGATAAGCTGCGCAATATGTATCACTCTCGCATAGACTATCCCGAATTGCGTAGAAGTCCAAATACATCAGAAGATAAAAAGCAAGCTGAGGAAGCCGATAAATGAATATCCCCCACGATATATCCGATGAGGAACTATTGAAGCTACTCACCCATCCCGATACCCTAGAGGTGGCCTTTAGCTTTTTGGTAGATCGCTACTCCCAGCAGTTGTATGCGGTGATCCGTCGTATTGTCTACCGACATGAGGAGGCCGATGATGTGCTACAGAATACCTTTGTAAAGGTCTGGCGACATATCGGTACGTTTAAGGGGCAATCAAAGTTGAGCACTTGGCTTTATAGTATTGCTACCAATGAGGCACTTTCACATATCCGTAAGGAGAAGAAGATGCGACGGCTACCATTAACCACTGAGGAATATGACCTCACTCAGATGCTTATGAGCGACCCCTACTTTGATGGCGACCTTGCAGAAGCTCAGTTTATGGCAGCGATAGACCAACTACCAGAAAAACAAAAGCTGACCTTTGAGCTTCGCTATTTTCAAGACCTCCCTTACAAGGAGATTTCTGAAATTACCAACACCAGTGAGGGTGCACTCAAAGCCAATTATCACCACGCTGTGAAGAAGATCAAAAAGGCTATGGGGATTGATGAGGAGTGACCCCCCCTAAAAAAGATTAAGTAGGTGATTAAACCAATCAGCGATTGGTGCATCAAACCCACAGATAGAGCAATTAATAGTTAGATAGTTGATGTGTGATGACCCCCAATTTTGAACGTAAAAATATTGAAAATGATCCTTTGCACCCATTCGTAACTCCCGAAAATTATTTTGCCACCTTCAAGGAGCGCTTGAAGCAACGAATTGAAGAGGAGGAGAAGGTACAGAGTGAGGTAAAGTCTCAAACACGTAAGTTATGGAAACCTTATGTCTATTGGTCTATAGGAGCTGCGGCCGTGCTGTTGCTTGCCGTCTCTTTGTGGACTCTATCTCCACTCCAGCAATCCACCCTCCCAGATCCAGTAGAGCTCAATGCTTATGATATGAGTGATGAGGAGTTTCAGCAGTTTTTACTAGATGATACCAACGAAGACTACTGGGGGTTCATTTATATGGAGGAGGATGATCAAAGCGTGATAAGTTCAAGGTAATGTTAGATATTATGAAGGAAAATGGATTGAGGGCATTTGTGCTATTGGTGTTATTGAGTTTTACTACTCCCTCTCTACTCTTTGCAAATAACCATAGAGAAGTGCTCCTTAGTTCCAGCGTGGAGCAAGAGATCAGCGACCAAAGTGCGGTGCACGAGCAGTTCAAAAAGGAGCGGATCGAAGCCATTGCCAAGGCAGCAGGGCTCTCGGCAGAGGAGAAGCAGTTGGTTTCAAAAGAGCTAGAAAAGTACGATGAGGCTCGCGTCTCCTCTTGGGCAGGAATACGCAAAGTGTATGATGAGATATCTAAGTTGGGAGGTAAAATTACTTCCGAACAGTATCTCGACTACTATAAAAAGATACAGGCACTCACTGAAAAGCGTCATCAGGCCTCTCAGTCTTTTATGAGTGCACTGATCAATCAGCTAACTCCTGAAAAGGCTTTTAAGGTGTATGAGGAGTACCGTAATTTCAACGCCAATACTGGTCGTAAATTACGCCACAGGTAGGTGATTGTGGGCAAGAACTGCTTGAAAAGATATGAAATGTATGTTGGGTAATGTGATATTATTCCAATAAAATAGTGTAATTAGGCTTCGCCTTAGGGTGAAAATGATTACCTTGCAAATGATGTTAGTATTAACAATTTAAAGTTGAGAACGTGATGAAAAAGTTGAATATGATTTTTGCAGCAATGGCTGCTATGGTGTTGATGGCTATTGCCTTTACTTCATGTAACCAAGATCCTGCTGGTGCGGATCTGTTTGTTGGCAGGTACGAAGGTACTGCGAGCTATGCTTCTACCAAGGATGGTCTTAACCTCGCTGTTGGTGAAAAGGTGACTATTACTGTGGTTAAGGTGGGGGATACTTATACCTTCCGCTTCAGCTCAAAGAATATCCCTACACTCTCTGGCGTAAAGATGGAAAAGGGTGAAAATACGCTTGTGACACTTAGTTCCGATGAGGCTGGAGTAATCAGAATCGATGCAGAGAAGCTCACCATCGCTGCTTATACAACTAAGGAGGGATCCTGGACAGCTAACGCTACTCGAAAGTAAGGCTATCAGACCTTAAATAATAAAGGCTCGTCTCACAATTGTGGAACGAGCCTTTTATGTTGATCCCATGCTCCAAAGTGGAAACTCTTCCACGCTGTCCCTAAAAGATTCTGTCTCGAATAGGTTGGGGAGTCAACTTTAGTTTTGGTAAATTGCAGGCATATCAATACTAGATTAAATATGAAGGCATTTCAAGATTATTATACAGAGGAGTTTAGCCATTGCTATGGTTGTGGAAAGCTTAATGAGCATGGTCTTCACTTGAAGAGTTACTGGCTGGATAACGACCCTGCTAGTGACACTGCTGTAGCCCATTATACGCCACCAGAGTATGCTACTGGTGGCTATCCGCAGAATGTTTATGGTGGATTGATTGCCGCCCTTCTAGATTGCCATGGTAATGGAACTGCTGCTGCCGCTGGTTACCGACACTTTAGCAGAGATATGGCGTCACTTCCTAGTTTGCGGTACGTGACTGCCCACTTGGGGCTTGACTACCTTGCCCCTACACCTATGGAGTGTTCTCTTGAGCTTCGTGCTACTATTCAAGAGGTTACCGATCGAAAGGTGGTGATGCATCTTGAGCTCTGGGCAGAGCAACAACTCAGAGTGAGGGGCAGAATGGTCTCCGTTCTGCTCCGCTGATCTATGGCTCTAGAAGACGGGAGAGAAAATCGGCGGTGAAGGTGAGATGAGTATAGGTGGCGATCACTTTTCCGTGCTGGAAAAGTAGCGTGTCTACTGGTTCGCCTGTAGCATTCAATTGGTTGGCGACTCCTTCGTCTGTGGCTGTGAGGTGTGAGTAGTGAAACTCGTGTCCTCTGAGCGGTATGCCAAAGAGTTCCAACTGTCGGTAGCCGATGGTGAGCCGGGCTCCTTCCATCGTAGCACTATGATTAAAGAGACCCACCATTGGGTACTCCTTTCCCTCTGCGGTGATGATACTCCTACAGAGATAAATCATCCCCCCACACTCAGCGATGAGAGGGGCTTGGCGTTCGGCATAGGTCTTGATTTGCTGAATCATCGCACTATTCTGGGAGAGCTGCTCTGCATATAGCTCGGGATACCCTCCTGGCAGGTAGAGTAGGTCGCACTCGGGGAGCTGGCTATCGTGGATAGGACTAAAATAAGTGATCGTGCCAAACTGCTCCAGCAACCGAATATTTTCGGTATAGATGAAGTTGAAAGCTTCGTCGCGAGCCACCGCTATTTTCTTGGTGCCTTTAGGTGCATTACTTCCTATAGGTGATATTGTTGAGATAGGCTGATATTGAGAATCAGCAAGCAATTGAGTGAGGTTGATATGTGCTTCTACAAGGTTGGCGGCTTGATTGGCGTGTGCCTCTAGTGCTTCTTGATCATCGGTAATCAATCCTAAGTGACGGCTCGGGAGAGTGAGTGTTTTATCTGTAGGAATAGAGCCGAGCACCTTTACCCCTACATCATTAGCAGCGTCACGCAGATAAGCTAGGTGCTTTGGGGAATTGACCTTATTGAAAATCACGCCTAGTATATTGAGCTCTGGCCGAAAGTGCTTGATGCCGTAGAGTAGGGGAGCGACACTATAGGCCATTGACTTGGGTGTGAGGACGAGGACGATAGGCAGATCAAGTACTTCTGCAAGGTGTGCGGTGGAGCCTCTGTCCCGATCATAGCCATCAAAAAGACCCATTACCCCCTCCACAACAGCCACGTCGCTAGGGGCTTGATAGCTTCTGAATAGAGTTCGGACACTCTCTTCGCTCTGCATAAAGAGGTCGAGATTCACGGAATCAACACCCGATGCATTTTTATGTAGCTTGGGATCGATATAGTCGGGTCCACACTTGAAGGGCTGGACACGGTATCCTTGGCGACTAAGTGCCCTAAGAAGTCCTATAGTGATGGTGCTCTTACCACTATCTGAAGTGGGGGCAGCGATAATAAAGGAAGATGGTTTCATGGTTTTTGAGAGATAAAGTTGCCAGTGTCGTCAATCAGTAGTATCTCCAAGGAGGCGTGTGGCACAATGGGCTGGCACACCTCATAACAATGCTGGATGATGAGCTGGTAGAATTTGGATGCTTTGTTGGGTATTAATTGCCATATTTCTCGTGCCAAGGTGATCCCGCTGATATCAACTTCCTCTCTAGATTCTGTTAGTACCTGCTTGAGAAACTCCTTATCCATCGTTACTTTATGACTGTGGGTATCTAGTTCGCCTGCAGCTAGCTTGACCGCTTTTCCCAGCATGATGCCGAGAGTAACGGTAGGGAAGGTGAGCTGATGAGCGAAAGTAAGGGTCTCGCCAATGAAATTGCCATACTGTATAAAGGCGTTGGGGGGAAGGTGGGGAAATCTGGCTTTGAGGTACTTTTCGGACCTGCCACCAGAGTTGAGCACTAAGTGCTCAACGCCTACAGCTTTGGAGACCTCCATCTCTCGCCGTATGGAGGCGATCCAAGTGTCGTTGGAGTAGGGGCGGACCACTCCTGTAGTGCCGATGATGGAGATGCCATCTACAATCCCAAGGCGTGGGTTGAAGGTGTTCTTGGCAATGGATTCGCCTTTGGGGACGAAGATGGTGATCTCTACTCCTATTTGGGTGAGGTCGAGCAACTCCTCGCAAAGGGAGGTGATCATTCTCCGTGGCGTCTTATTGATAGCGGGGCCACCGATTTCTAGACCTAGCCCAGGAAGGGTTACTCTGCCTACGCCGATGCCTTGCTTAAACTCCACCCCCCCTTTCCCTTTGTGGAGAGATACGGTGGCACAGATTTCAGCGCCATTGGTGACGTCGGGGTCATCGCCTGAGTACTTTATCCCTACTGCGGTGGCTTCATTACCTTCAACGGTGACAGATTGAATGGGGAAAGGAATGATTTCTCCATCAGGAAGAGTGACCTCTACCGTGGAAAGCTCGATATCATCTATGAGTGCTATAAGGGCTGCTTTCGTGGCAGCGGTGGCGGTGGTGCCTGTGGTGAAGCCAATCTTTTGGGAAAAGAACTCTGGGAGCAACTGCTCTATCCCTCGCCTGAGCCCTATCTTTCCGGTGACGGTGAGATTGGGGGTATAACCAAGGGACGGGCGAGTAATAGCGATGACAGATATTCCTAAGGAGAGGGCAGCAGAGACCTTTTCAGTAAAGCCACTGGTGGTACCGCTCTCCTTTACTATGATCAAGTCGGGCTGTAACTTGCGGAATAGCTCCTCATCGCTCAGCTCTTTATCGTAGTAAATGATCTGGGAACGAGGAATACCCGTCCGCTCAATGGTTTTCTCCGTTTCGGCAATTGGCATCACCCTGAAATAGGTCTCGTGCTCTTGCCAGTAGCTCTGTAGCTTGGCGATGCTATTCACACCGGTGAGGGCGAGTGCTTTGGAGGGCTTTGCTTGGTGAAGTAGAGCGATGGCTTCCTCAAAAGAGGAGACCTGCTGTACTTCCTCTGGAATGGCTGGGAAGACCCTTTCATACCTAATCACAGGTAGGTGGAGGTCACCCACATTACTATGTAGGATGGTGGCAAAAGGGTGGGCGGCATCGATGATGAGCCCTACGTTATTCTCTTGGCAAAAGGCTTGAAGCTCCGCTTTGTCTTTGCCTCCAGTAATATGGATCCCATTGTGTAGTGTGATCTCTTGGGAGCTGCCAAAAGTAGAGTAGTAAAATGGTACTCCTGCCTCTTCGCACACCTCTACACACCTGCGACCTTCGGTGGTTCCGCCTAGGATTAATAGATTCATAGTAGTTCGTGGAGGAGCTCTTCAATGGAGTCAATAGCTATCGGAGGGGTGTCGGGGCGGTGCAGTACTATCTTACTTCCGCTGGTATCGATGTAGGTCTCTGTCTCTGCCTCGCGATCTGCTAAGATGCGGTTGCGGAGTAGTGCCTTGCGAACCATGGAGAAGAGGTGACCGTGACCAATCACTTTGATGCGTCGGTCGTAATCGTTTTCGATGCGAAATAGTCCGGTGGTTTGGTCAAAGATGATCTCTTTTTGTTCAAAGAAGCGGCTGAGCACTCCGGAGAGGGCTAGATCCTCAGGGGTGCCGATATGGAGGTGACGCTCGTCGTCCATCAGCCATATTTTATCTGCAATTTGGAGGGCGAGCTCAAGGTCGTGAGTGGAGAGGAATATGGTTTTATTCAACTCTCGAGAGAGGCGATGTAGCAGTTGCATCATATCTACTTTGGATGGGAAGTCAAGGAAGGCGGTAGGTTCGTCTAAGATGATGATGGGGGTCTCTTGTGCCAAAGCTTTAGCTATCATTGTTTTTTGACGCTCTCCATCACTCAGGCTATGTACCATGCGATCTCGCAGTTTTTCGATACGAACCTGCTGAATGGCCAGATCTACAGCTTGGCGGTCTTGAGAAGCAAGGCGACCCCAGAAGCCGGTATAAGGGCTTCTTCCGAGGGCTACGAGCTCATGGACGGTCATGTTATTGGCATCTACCTTTTCAGTGAGTACTACGCCGACTACTTTGGATAGTTCGCTCTCTTTGTAACCGTTGATATCTTTATCTTGCACCAATACCTCTCCTGCTAGCTTGGGCTGGAAGCGGGCAATGGTGCGGAGTAGGGTGGATTTTCCCACTCCATTGGAGCCGAGGAGGCAGGTCAGTTCACCTGCATTGACTGAGGCGGTGAGGTGCTTGGCAACAACCTTCTCCCCATTCTTCTGCTTGTACCCAATGGACAAGTCTCTAAGTGCAATAGTCTTCATCATATTATCTCAGTTCTTCTGCGATCAAATAAGACGGATATCACTATTGGGGCACCAATCAAGGCGGTGACGGAGTTAATGGGGAGTGCCCCTTCGAAACCTGGCATGCGAGCGATGAGGTTGCAAAGTAGCGAAAGCGAAGCCCCTATCACTGTCACTGCTGGCACCAATATGATGTGGTTGGAGGTGGAGAAGAGGGTGCGACAAAGGTGTGGTACTGCCATGCCTAGGAAGACGATCGGACCGCAGTAAGCGGTGACAATGGCGGTAAGGACGCAGGAACAGAAGATGATGACATTGCGTGCCTTGGTGTAATTGAGACCTAAGTTACGGGCATAGTTTTCGCCAAGGAGGAGTAAGTTGAGTGGCTTGATAAGCAGAAATGACAGGGGAATTAGGATCATCATGATGATGACGAAGGTGTAGACTTGATCTCCACTCACCTTGGAGAAGCTACCAAGGCCCCAGATGACGTAGCTGCGAACATCCTCATCATTGCTGAAGAACTTGAGTACCCCGATGATGGCATTGGCAATATAGCCGATCATGACACCCATAATCAGTAATATGGCATTGCCTCGTACCTTTTTGGAGATGAGAATGATCAGCACCATCACTGCCATCGCCCCTATGATTGCTGCAATGGATACGGCCATTTCTCCAATAAAACCCATGCGGGTGAGGGCTTTTTGGCTGATACTTCCCGAGAGGAGTATCAAGGTGGCTACTCCTAAGCTCGCACCAGAACTAATACCCAACTCAGAAGGGCCAGCAAGGGGATTGCGGAATACGGTTTGCATCTGCAGTCCACTAATAGAGAGCGCAGCACCAGCAATGAAGGCGGTGATGGTTTGTGGAAAGCGACTTTTCCATATAATATTATTCCATATCTCGCCTCCGCTGGTTTCCTTCCCAATCAGTATGCGGAAGACATCTAGCGTGGGTATTGGAATGGTACCGAGGGCTAGATTGAGTAGGAAAAAGAGGAGTATGGAGAAGATACCCAGTACAAAAAGAATAATATTGCGTTTGGTAGCCATACGAATAGGTATTACTTCAATACTTCATAGAAAACAGGCTGGTGATCTGGAAGTAATTGTGGGTGAAAGGCCTTGATAAGGTCGGCCAATACCACATCTGGCTCTACGGGCGATAGCTCGTAGAAGGGACGCTCGGAGAGATTGCAGTAGACCACTTTCTTATCCTTAAATGCCTTGAAGTCGCGGTAGCGGCTATCCGTTTTATCGAGTACCTCGTAGCTGTAGGTGTCTGGATAGCTATTGAGAATTCTCCAAAAGTCGGCATTGGCACCTTGTGCGTAAACTGTTTCAAAGTCCACGTAGAAGCCACCTGACTCTTCATTGTCCATCATGAAGTATTCTGCCCCGGCATCGGTGAATTGATGGGCAAGATAACTTTCGCCACCCACTACATACCAGTTGCCACCGTGGAGCTCTCCACTCAGTACCTTTGGTCGTTCAATATCCTCTGGAATTAAGGCTTTTAGGGCGTTGTATCGCTCCTCAATGCCATTGAATATCGTCTCCGCACGCTCTTCATCGTCAAGGAGTAGGGCAATAAACTTGATCCATTCAGCTTGTCCAAGAGGGGTTAGCTCCTTATATCCAAGAAAAGTCACTAATGGAGTGCCGAGCGTTTGTAGCACATCATAGCCCCCTCGCTTAAAGGGGGAAACTAGGATGATATCAGGCTGGATCGCCATAATTAGTTCGGTATCAAAGTTTCCCTCAATGCCAATGCGTTTGCTACGACCATCTGCCAATTGTGCTTTCATCTGTTCGTTGAAAAGAAAGCGTGTGCTAGGCATTCCCACCACTTTGTCAATTGCATCAAGCTTGATAAAGTTGGAGAGTTGGAGCGTCGTCATAACAATTGCACGCCTCACTGGCGTCTCAATCACTACATAATCATTGGGGATTCCTTTGGGTTGCGTGCCTCTTGGAACTAAGGCATACTTCCAAATCTGTTCGTTTTCATTGGCAGGATCGGTCATATCTACCAAGGTGTAGCCCTCCCCTTTTTGGATGTTCAATCCTTTGGCATACTTGATATAATCTACTGATTCGAGCTGTTCGCTCTGGTTGCTTTGATCCTCTTTACAAGACCAAAGAGCTATCATAGTGAGAAATAAGATGAGAATACGCTTCATACGCTTTGAGGTTTTATGACAATGATAGAAAAATAGGGGCAAGTGCGAGAGAGAAAGCTTTCCAGATCCGAGGTGAGGAATTGCTTCTCATCTCCAAGCCACTCCATATAGGTAAATGGGTAGTTACCTTGGCGGAGCAACTCTTTGATGCTCTCCTGGTAAAGGGATAACTTCATGATGGCAACAACCGAACCATTGGCAAGAGGAGTGAGCACATCGGAGGGAGTGTTGATTTGGGAGAGGAGTGTGAGGTTTTGCCCTTGCTCTACAAGAGGTACCATAGCTTGTGCCATACCAGCGACAAATGATGGGACGCCTGGTAGCACCTCCACTTTTGCACCACGTTTGGTGAGCTCTGCAACGATCTTGAATGCAGATGAGTAAATGCCGGCATCGCCAATAGTGACCAAGGACACCTGCTGCTCCTTCATATAAAGATCATATAGCCTTTGAGTGACTTTGTCGTACACCCCTGCAGCTAGCCTTGGATCCTTTTTCATCGGGATATCAAACTGCTCTACTTTTAGGAGAAGATCCTCAAGCGGCTTCAGTCGCTCTAGCACTCTCACAGCTTCCCCACTAGGAGCAAAGATAACATCACTCTCTTTTAACGCAGTAAAAGCTCTTAGTGTGATATTATCAGGAACCCCACTCCCTAGAGATATGATTTTAATCGAACTCATTTCCGGAATAGATGTTTGAATGAATCATTATAGAGTTTGGACAAGCCTTGACGATTATCAATCGCCTCTCCCACTACTATTAGTGTGGTGAGTGTCAACTTATTGTCTCGAATGATTTGTGCCAGGTTTCGTAGCTCTCCTCTGATGATCTTTTGCTCTTTCCACGTGAGTTTGTGGCAAACTGCTACGGGCGTCTCAGGTGGGTAGTGTACCAGCAATTCGCTCTGCACCTTTTCTGCCAAGGTGGCGCTGAGGTAGATGCACATAGTGCTTTGAGAGGCTGCCAACTTGTGAAGCTGCTCTTTCTCTGGCATAGGAGTTCGCCCTTCTCCACGGGTGAGAATGATGCTTTGCACTTTCTCAGGAATGGTGAATTGAGACCTCAATTCCGCTGCTGCTGCAAGAAAAGATGAAATGCCAGGGGTGATGTGATAGCTCATTCCTGCTTCGTCGAAGAGTGCCATCTGCTCCTGAATGGCACCATAGATGCAAGGGTCGCCCGTATGCAGACGTACAATCAGGCAGTGGCGGTCGTAAAACTCCTTCATAAGGGCAAATTGCTCCTCCAAATTCATGTCGGCAGAGCTCCGAACTGTAGCACCTGGTTTGGCGTAATAGGTGAGTTCAATTGGCACCAGACTACCTGCATAGAGGATTAAATCGGCTTGCTGCAGGAAGTGCTTTCCTCGCACAGAAATAAGCTCTGGATCACCAGGACCTGCCCCCACAATCTCTATGTGTCCATGGGGTAGGGCACTGGCATCAATCGCTAGGGCAAAGGTGAAGTCATTGCCCTCAGATAGTTTTCCTTTTTGTTTCTCAATAACCAGTACTCCGCCATTTGAAGCAAGAAGAGCTGATGCTTCAGAAACACTGGGCGAGGAGGTCACCTCATTTACTTTATTAGAAGGGTTGGGCACCTCTATCCTCTCGAGTTGATCGGCTGAATAGTATTGTGGCACTACCCCCAGCTTCTCCCCAAGTTCCTCAATAATTGGTTCGCCTCTTTTTAGTTCAATGCTATTAATACTCGCTATGGAGAGCTCCGAGAAACCTGCTGTATGAAGTTGCTGGAGAATGTATTTGCTGACCCCCTGAGGATTGGCTTTGTGACGACACCCGATGCCTAAGTGTAGCACTTGAGGGCGGTAAAGAATTTGTGGAATACTAAGGTCAGAAAACTCTCTTGGAGTCACTGCAATAAGCAATTGATACTTTGAGATATCCAAGTCTTCCAGATGATAATAGACATCTACAAAGCTGGGCTTCGTACGTTCTAGATAGTCGCACCGCACATCTAGGAAAAGAGCGGTTGGAACACCATCTACAAACTTGGTAATCGCCTCATTGAGAGTCGCCCCTACCGTTTCCAATTTCCAGCCAAACTGTCTAGGCAGAGTATCCAGCGCCCAAAGCCCCTGTCGGTCACTTTGCGTAGTGATGATGGGTTCCGCTCCCAGTATTGAAGCAATTCGGCTAGTCCATTCATTCGCTCCACCAATGTGCCCCGATGCCACGGATATGACATATTTACCAGTGGTATCAATACATATAATGGCTGGATCGCTATGCTTATCCTTTAGATAAGGTGCTATGCTCCTCACACAAATTCCCATTGCAGAAAAGAAAACGACTAGGTCGTGCTCCGCCATTACCCGCCCCGTCTCTTCCTGAAGATCCTCAATCTTTTCAAAACCCTCTAGTTCTCTGGTGCTATATAGCTTTCCTCCCAATTCGGAATGAAGTTGGAGTGCTTTCTCCTTCGCTACCTCAGAGAGGATTATAATGCCTATATTTTGATTCATCATTTTATTGCTTTCATCACCCTTATTGGGTTGTTATTATCTATAGAGATTTCCACCTCTTTTATGATGGTGCCAGATACTTTCTCAATGGCCACTCTGAATAGATCTTGACTCTCTTGCGAAACTGAGTTAAAGACCAAGAGTCCCTTCTCTGGCAATAACGGCCAAACTCTCTGCACGATCTCTACCAGTTTTCCGCCATGACCTCCAATAAAAGCACAATCTGGCTTTGGTAAATCACTCATCTCGACCTCGCAAAAGTCCCCTCCTCTAAAGTCAATGCCTGGAGTGCCAAACTTCTTGCTATTGGAGGAAAGTAGCTCCTCCCCTTCAGGTCGGATCTCAAAAGCCACCATGCGAAGGTGTGGAAATTGCAGCTTCGCTTCAATGGAGACCGAACCAGTACAACTCCCGATATCCCAAAAGACGTGGCGATTATGCAGCTCAAGCATAGAAAGAGTGAGTAGCCTAATCGGGCTTTTGGTCAACATCTTAGCCCGACCATTGAGGAGATGAAATGCCTCATCTGGTATCCCAAAGTACTTCTGCTTAGGCTTTGTCTCCACCAATATCATATTGTAGGGATAGCTAAATTCCCTCTCCGCCACCTCTGAGAGCGACAGTTCATTCACCCGTTCCTCCTCCTGATTACCTAGCAGTTCGCCTACGTATGCCTTGTAATTATCATACCCATAGTCAAGCATCCGCTGAGCCACCGTAGCAGGAGTATGCTCTTTGCGATCCAATAGCAATCCGATCATCGATTCCCTTTGGATTAGAGCTCTATCAAACTCATGCCAAGGACGCCCCGTAAGGGTTACTTCGTGCATACTCTGGTAAGGCAATAGAGCACGGTGAGCCAGCATTTGCAGAGAGTGAAAACTAGGGTAAACCTTTACCGTCGCCTCAGGAATATGCCTCATAATGGTCTCTCCAATCCCATTGAAAAGGGGGTCGCATGAGGCAATGACCACGAGATCATCAAGTTGGCGATACTGCTCCATCAACGCTCCCATCGGAGGCACCACCTCTATCCATTCGTGTTTGCTCGGAAGGTAAGGCTTGATAATCTCGTAGTGCCGCTTTCCTCCTGAGAAGTGGTAACCCTCCTGAAGTACCTCGAGCACTTCAGGGCGGAAAAACTGCTCCCGATTGTCGTCTATGCCTATTATCGTAATCTTCATAGGAGGAAGAGGTTATACGTCGCGACCAGGCCTTAGTGCCTCTGCATCATCAAAGGTGAGAATTGCATTGCACAGTGTTGCAGCAAGATTACTTCCCCCCTTACGTCCGTCAATAATCAACTTAGGGATGTCGCGGAACGGTTTGACCGCATGCTTCGACTCGCAAACGTGTACGAACCCAACAGGAGCTGCAATGATACCCATAGGCTTTGCCTCCCCTTTTCGGATTAAGCTGGCCAATTCTAGAAGGGCAGTCGGGGCATTACCAAAGGCAAAGAGGGCATCGGGGTGCTCAGCAACTGCCAGGCGAATACCTGCTTGGGTGCGGGTGATGCCTAGACGATCCGACATCTCCTGGGTGCGTGGGTCAGAGAGGTAGCACTTAGCCTCAATGCCCAATCTTTGAAGAGCTCCTTTGCGAATGCCTGAGGTGACCATCGTAACATCAGTAATAATGGTCTTGATCTTTCCTGAAACACACGCCTCATGCAGTCTCTTGACAGCATCGGGGTCGGAGTAGAATATCTGCTCCATTTCAAAGTCGGCAGTGGTATGAATCGCGTGGAGTAATGCCCACTTGTGATCCAGCGGAATCTCAGGGTTCTTGAGCTGAGACTCTATCGTTCGGAAGCTCTCGATCATAATTTGCTGACCCAGCTTGGTATCTTTATCCGCTTTTTCACGATAGTAGCCACGAGGCGTAATCATGCGATTGCGGGTCGTAAATGTCTGGCTATTTCCAATGATCACCATGGTAAACATATCTATCTGCTCTGCATCAAATTCTGCAAGAGTAGTGTAGGTCACCTCTTGATCTTCACGGCCAGCTTGGCGAACAATGCCCACAGGAGTATTAGCGTCTCGCTCTTTCAAGAATAGTTCACGTAGTCGCTCAATCTGCCAGTACCGCTTGACACTCTTAGGATTATAAATCGCTGTGATAAAGTCCGCCTCAGCAGCAGCTATGATTCTTCGCTCAATCTTTGCCCACGGCGTCATAAGATCGGAAAGCGAGATGATACAGAAGTCGTGACCAATGGGAGCCCCCAATATAGAGGCCGCCGTCTGAAAGGCTGAAATGCCTGGAAGCACCTCAATCTCAATATCACTCTTCAGCTCCTCAGCCATCTCATAGATAAGGGGAGCCATGCCGTAAATACCAGCATCTCCAGAACTAATCACAGCCACCTCCTTACCTTCGTCGGCAAACCTAAACGCCTCTCTAGCTCTTGCGGTCTCCTGACGCATTCCTGTATCTACACACTCTGCATCTGGCTGGAGGTAGTGTGCGACAAACTGGAAGTAGTACTTGTAGCCAACTACTACATCCACCTTGCCTAAAATATCCCTTGCCCCAATGGTCAGGTCGCGCTCACTACCCGGACCTATCCCAATCACATATATCTTTCCCATCACATTTATTTATCAATTAAACTCTATCAATTAAACAACTATCTATACTTTTGCCCTCACTTAACAAAGCTAAGGGTTTCTCGTATCAAAGCAAAATGTTTTAGGTATCAAACAAAAATGTTTTAGGTACCAAACAAAACTCTTTCCTATATCAACAAAACCCCACCACTACCTAATTGGTTCGGTAGGTGGTGGGGTGAGGTCATTGATATCTAATTATCTATCTAGTTTTATGATACGATCTGCAAAGAAACCGGGCTTCAGTTTGGCTGCCTCAGTCACCTTTTCTGTCGCAAATTCATACTTATAGAATTTTGTCTGAGTGTCATCACTAATACCAAGAAGGGCGTAGTCCTCTTCCACCACGATAAGTTCTGTGAAGTTGCCACCCTGGCTGGTTGGAATTCCTTCAATGCGGTGCTGATCTCCACCTGGGGTTAAGTCTATTACAGCCCAGAAGAATCTTCTAGGTACTTTCCAGCTAATTTCGACAGCTTTATTTTCTGGGCTCTCTATGTAGGCGAGTACCTTGGTCCCTCTCATGTGATGTAAGGTAATTATCTTGTTATCGTCAAAGATATCAATTTTATAGTTGGGGTCAGGTCTATATTCACCTGCCTTAATACGCATGATATGTCCATATTGCATTGTGGATGTAGTGGCATCATCTCTAACCGTATTACACAGCATATAGTAGTCTCCATTTGGCATGAAGAAGCCGTGTTGTTGTCTTAGAGAACCAAATGATACGAATCCAGGACGATCTGCACGCGTCTCCTCGTAGACATGTTCCACTGCCATATTGTCGGGATTGATCGTAGCGGTAAAGAATGATTTGTGGCTATCTTGGGTCTTTTTATCTTTAGGCTTATTCTTATCTTCGTGTCTAAAGTTGAATAAAAGCTTGTTATCCGCCTTTCGGTATACCAAGAGGCCACAAGATGAAAAGATCTCATTGTTGCCTAGCTTAGGTAAATCCAATGTGCCGTTGGCTAATACTTTCATGGTTCCTGAAGTATCAATCTTATACCAGTTCATCTTGTGCTTTTTAGGTGCTTTTTTGTCTTTACTGTCGGGTGCACCTATAAGCACAAGTGTATTGTCATCTAGCCATTCATGTGCAAATCTTCGGTCAGAAAGCTCAGGTATTGGGAATATTTTAATGGGTTCCACTCCAGAATCAGTGATTTTATATTTACCGAAGTTGTTTTCTCGGCTAATACTGTAGTAATAGCCTTTATGGTAGATAACAAATGGGGTGATACCTGATTTAAGCGTCTCAGCCCCTTTGTGTCTGATATCATACTCTCCTTCAAGGAGGGTAGGTATTTTCTTAACCACATGTGGGTCTTGCTTTTTAGTGGATGAGGTACCTTCTCCAATCGCCAACCACATATCATAGAGGTCTTCAGCTGGCTTTTCTGGATTCTCAGGATCCTTTGGATGCTCTGGTAGCTCTGGCACATCAGGTTTCTTCGGATCTTTACCTTTAGGGGTATCGTTGCTGCCACAGCTTGTGGTTAAAGCGATCACTAAGATGGCTAATAGTTGGATAATTGACTTGCGTTTCATTTAAGTTATCTGTTTAATTAAAGAATGTGGTAAGTTTACAGAAGAGAGAGCGTCCTGGCTTCTGAAGCATATAGTTATCGTAATTGATCTGATCAAAGAGATTATTGCAGTTAATGGATAATTTCTGCTTGCCCTTATTCCAAGACCAGGTAGCACCAATGTCGGTGGTTGATTGGGTGGGGATAATAGCCTTAGAGCTTTTAGAGCCAAGAGCCGCCCATGAAAGATAGAACCAGTGGACATATCCATACGAGGCATTAATCCTTAGGTCACTTTCCTTCAGACCAAAAGGCTCCTGAAAATTAATCCCTAGCGAGCTATTGGTGTAGAAAAAGGGTTTGTTGGGTATCCGGTTATTATAGGTAATATCTATTCGGCCATCGGGAAGCTTCTCGCTTCTATTCCTTTCATCAACATAGGTTGCATTCACCCCCAAGTCAATCAGATTTTTATATCTATACTTGAGATCAATCTCACCTCCAAACACTCGTGCTGCCCCTACATTTTTATAGGTACCTAATCCTTCACCTATAATATCTCTTCGGATATAATCTTTTACATCGCGCATGAAAAAGGTCCCCTCGTAGTTGATAGAGTGGTTACTATTAATTCTCCAAGCCCCATAGAGGGCAAGGTTGAGGTTGTGTGCTCTTTCAGGGTTGAGCTTGAAATTGGGATAGATACTAGCCCCATTACCGAATAACTCTCGTGCCGTAGGGAGCCGAGTTGCATTTTCGTAGGAGAGCTTTAGCGAAATCTCTTTGGTAAAGGTGACACGTGCCCCCAAACCATACCCTATATTATTGCGAACCACTTTACGCTCCACATCACGAACCCCAGTAATCCAATACATATCCTCTTGCTCAATAGAAGATTGGAGGATATAATCCTTCAAAAAGAGGGTGGAATTGATCCTATCGCCCCACCAGTAACTACTGTACGAAAGTCCTATAATATGGCGTGCTAAGAAGTCACTTGTCGGGATAAAGTCCTCATCATAGCTGTCACTCCTATTATTATGGTTGGCGGTTAAGGTATAATTTAGATTGAGCGTACTCGCATTAGTTAGCCGATAGGCCAGATTACCCCTTACCACAGTGGTAGGTCGTTTAATGTGCCGGAGCATTTTGCCGCGTTGAGTGATCTCACTCCTATTGGACTCCAAGAACGAACCATCCCAAAAGTACTTTCTAAAGGTGGTATCGGCAAAAAGGACATGATCCAAAGTATGAGAAGCAAATAGCTTTGCCGTCAACCCCTTCACCAATAAATTCCTTTTGCTATAGTTGAGAGAAACTCTAAGGGCATCTCGGTACCTCTCAGCAGCACCAATCACCAGTTTTTGGCTCAAACCAGTTTGAATCTCACTCTTGCTATTGGCATAGTAGACGCCGATGAGTGCTTCATCCGCCCATTTAGTTTGAGTGAATCCAGCTTGTATTTCTCCGTTGATAGAACGGTAGCCATCGTGAAATCTTCGGTAATCCCCCGTTTGGTATTCATTGGCCTCTGGATTCCACACATCCACCCCACGCATCATATAGTTATTACGAGTAGAGGTGAGACTACCATTACCACGGACGGTAAAGCCATTGCTTTTCACCCTGTATTCTCCACTAAGGTTAGCACCATAAGTGTGGAAAGAGCCCCCGTTGATGGAGGCCTCAAGATAGTTCTTATTCTCCTTGCGGGTGATGATATTGACCGCACCGCCAAGGGCATCTAGGCCCAGCTCTGGAGGGACCACTCCTTTGTAGATCTCCACCCTATCCACGATGTTGATGGGTAGATTGGCTATGTTGGTACCACTGCCTAGTGAGGTGAGTGGTACCCCATCGATGAAGTATCTAATCGCATTGCCACTTAGTCCCGTCAAGGTGAGGTCAAAGTTGGAGCCGATACCTCCTTCCTCTCTAATCCTCACCCCGCTAGTCTGTCCCAATAGGTTATTTAAGCTGTTGTTGGAGGCGGCGTATGGGCGGACATTGAGGCTTTTTGCAGCGTAGACCCCCTCTTGCATCTGCTTACTGTAGTCGGGACCTACCACCAATACCTCTCCTAGTTGCTTATAATCCTCCTTTAATTGAATGGTTACAGAGCTATTCTTGGGGAGGTTCACCCTTTTGTGTGTGGTTTTATAGCCGAGTAGCGAGGCACGGAGTAGGTAGCTGCCCGACTTCAAGTTGAGCGAGAAGCTACCAGTCTGATCGGCTGCTGCTACATTGCCTTTGCCTTCTATGGCAATCACTGCGTAAGGTAGTGGATGATTTTTTTCATCCACTACCTTTCCATTTATCTGGTAAGTCTGAGCTGTTGCTATGGTAGCAGTCAGAACTAGTACAAGCGAAAGAAATAGTCTATTAATCATCAGCGTGCATCTTTTCACCCGTTACCTCATAGACTTTTTTCTTCTCACCAATGAGCAATCTTCTATATTGAGAGTAGAAGTCTATTTTGTCGTTGAGGATCTGTTGTAGCTCAGGTAGTTCGCCTAGTCCTTCGAGCCTTAGTTCTACCTCAAATCCCGCCTTGGTTAAGTTTTCCTTCCAATCCTCGGCGATATCCTCCTTGGCATGCTCCCCAGCCACAATCATAAGAGGACGGAGTACCACCTTCTTTAGTCCTGTAGCCTTAAGTCTTTGAAGTGCTTGCTCGTAGTAAGGGTAGCCCTCTACGCAGCCGATGATCACATTAGGGTGCCCACTTAACATCAGCATGTGGTCCAGCATCGCGTATTGTGCAGTAGCCACATCGTAGGTGCCGTGACCTACCCAAATAGTTGCCACATCAGGTTGGCTATCAGCCGTGATAAGTTTTATTAGCTTTTCGTAGTCTGCTTCGTGGAATAGTAGCGGAGTTGCCACTCTTATCTTCTTAAAGTTAAAGGGTAGGTGGGCTACTTCACGGATTACCGAGGTGACCTCTACGCCATTGGTAATAGAAGTGGAGATCACTAGTACATGGGTATAACCTTCATTGTGTAGTTGCTGTAGGGCCTCAGTAGGATTGAGTTTGATGATCCCCTTATTATCCTTTAGACGTTTGATGATGATACGAGAGGTATAGGCTTCACGTACCTCAAGATTGGGGTGACGCTCCTTAACTGCCTTATTAATGGCATCAAGTGTCACAGCTCTGGTATCATCGTGTGTGGTACCGAAGTGGGTGATTAAGATGGCCCCTTTATCGCCCTCCTGTAAATTTTCAAATAGAGGGTCCTCAATAAACACCTTGTTTTGAGCACTCACCTGCTGATGGCATAGCATAGAGATAAGAACTGCCATAGTCCCTAGCAATAATTTCCTCATAAGTCTGAAATGGTTTCCGACATCAATATAACAGCACTCTGCACCCCGGAGCACCACAATACACACTATGATATGGCAGGTTTCCTGACTTGCTTTACTTTGGAATACCTTCCCACCTTATGAGGTAGTGGTAAATAAATACGAATATCCAAAGCTTATTTCAAAGCTTACAGTAGCGGGCACTGCTCCAGACTTTCACTGGATTCCCTTTTATAGGCTATCTAAAGAGTAGGATAACCTATCACCATATCTGTTTATCTACCTACAAAGATAGTAATATTTAGGGTACTTAACAAATATTGGGAAAGGTTTGGGGTGCCTGTGGCGGAGGGGTGCCTCATCGGACGGGTCGGACAAGTCAGACGAGTCAGACAAGTCGGAGTGTCTTGTCCTAGAAAAAGTTGACTCATAGATAGATTTTTATGAGTAAGTTTGT
>ERZ1673752.1119-NODE-1119-length-39741-cov-12.155092_pt1 | contig 39741 bp, 31 predicted proteins | sample MGYA00580195_ERZ1673752 | MGnify/ENA primary metagenome ERZ1673752 (study PRJEB41218, sample SAMN15661744) | gut metagenome | host: Homo sapiens | place: Canada: London | collected 2015-08-20/2019-03-30 | study: EMG produced TPA metagenomics assembly of...
CCTTTAGTCTTACAAGCATTGTTACAGCTTCAGCTCTAGTTACATTGCCATCAGGTCTTACAGTCTTGTCAGGATAGCCGCTGATGTACTGGATGTGAGTTTCGCTTGCTCTTTCTGTAACTTTTTTCACAGAGTCAGCTTGGGCAAAGACAGGTATAGTGTCAACATATTCGTGAACTCTTCTTTCAGGTTCAGGTTTAGGTTCAGGCTTAGGTTCAGGCTTTGGTTCGGGTTGAGGCTCTGGTTTTGGTTCTGGTTGAGGTTCAGGCTTTGGTTCTGGTTGAGGTTCTGGACTTGGAGCTTTTTCTCCCCAGATTGCATAAAGAATTTGGTTGCTAGAAACATTTATTTTGTCTCCTGCTTTATATGCAGTGCCCTTTCCATCAGCTTGAGTATTCCATTCTTTAAATTCAAAACCTTCTCTTGTAAGTCCCGTTTCTTTTATTGACTTAATTTTGTGCTCAGCCGGTGTAATTTCATCATTTTTAGATTTAAGTTCTTCGCCAAAAATTTTTTCTGCGGGACTTCCACCATTAGAATCATAAAGAACTGTAACTAAAGGATTTACATAGTAGACATCGTAGTTATTTAAAAGGCTGTCAACTTTTTCGTAAGTTTTCATATCATCTTTTATAGCACGAAGTTTTCCCATAAGAGATGTTGTCTTAAATTCCAACTTCGGAAAATCTTTGTAGTTAGTAGGTGGGTTAAAGTAACCGTCACTTGCAAAGTTTTTATCAAATTCAACATCATCTGCAATAGTTAAGTTTGCATATTTTTCTTTTTCTGCTGGATTTGCTTGTGAAAACTTTTCAGTAACTATTGCGCCACCTCTTTTTGCAGAGTTTCCGATAAATTTGGAGTTTGTTATATTTACTGTTGCATTTCGTGTAATATACATTGCTCCACCATATTCAGCTGCGTTATTTTTATTAAAACTGCAACCATTAAAATCGACTGTACCAGCTTGTACAACTGCTGCCCCACCTAAACCTGCGGTGTTGTTTTCAAATGTATTGCCGTTAGCTTCAATAGATCCATTGTCTTTGACACTTACAACCATAAGTGTGCCGGCAGATGTTACCTTATCTTCATTTTTGCCGTTATTTTTAAATGTATTACTTGTAATACTTACACTTGAATCTTTTAAATGGAAAGCTGAAGAAAATCTTTCCGCAAAGTTTTCTTCAAAGGTATTTCCTTCGACAGTTCCTTCTACTCCTGTTATATGCAAAGCACCGCCATCTCGGGCTGTATTATTAGTAAATTTATTGTTCTTTATAGAAACATCATTGCTATTTGCGTAAATAGCTCCTCCGCTATAAATAGTAGAGTTGCTCGTAAATTTAGAATTTTGTATTTCCGCTCCGCCTTGTAAGTATAGAGCACCTCCGGCTGATGTTGTCGTGTTTTCATTAAATGTTGATTCACTTAATGTTAATTCCTTTGAGGCAAAAACAGCTCCGCCCCATTTAGCTTCATTTTTTTCAAAAGTTGTATTGGAAATGCTTAATTCGCCTGAAGAATAAACAGCTCCACCTGAAGAGGCTTTATTATTTTTAAAAGTACCGCCGGAAATATTGACTTTTCCATAGGCTTGAATCACACCGCCGGTCTTCTCAGCACTGTTGTTTTCAAATGTACCGCCGGAAATATTCACAACCGCATTTGAACCGGATCGAATAACTCCGCCTGATTTCTCATTACTATGGTTGTTCGTAAATTCACCGCCTTTGATATTTACAGTACTGTTGCCTGCAGCGTAGATGACTCCGGCAAAGTAGCCTTCCGTCTGATCTGACTTATTGTCTTTAATCACAACTCCATCTTCAATATTTAGTGTTGAACTACTTGTCAAATAAATAGCTGGACCATCTATAGAAGGGACATCAATAAAGTTTTGTACAACAGTTCCTTCTCCTAATGTAAGTTCTCCATTTTCTGATAAAAATGTAAGTTCTCCATCCTTGTTACCATCTAAAATTACATCTTCAACTCGCATCCTGCAATTACGGGGAACATAAAAAGTCAGTCGTGTTCCAAGTCTTTTTAAAGTGCATTTTTTCCCTTTTGCAGATTTTAATATAATATTAACATCATGCCTTGACCATACGCCCTCATCTTCAGGAATGTCATAATCATTATTAACTGTAATTACATATTCTTTTGCCTGATCATTCTCTTTGCATGCACCGAACGCATCAAAAAGAGTATCATAGTCGCCAACAAGCTCTTCTGTAGCATTAGGATTATTTGCTTCTCTCTTTGTTACTGTAAATGTTTTTGCTTCTGCGTAAGTATTTTCTGCTGATAAAAATATTGCAGATGAAAATACTAAGGCAAAGGCAAAAATTATTGCAAATATTTTCTTTTTCATAAATTCCTCCTTTTAATAAATTATTTTAAGAAAATAAAAAATACCCTCTCAATCAATAATATTAGTAATAAAGACAAAATGCAAGGTGATTTCAAGTTTTTGAGGAGTTTTTAACTAAAAGGACAAGCTTTTCATACTTTAATTGTTTTTTCTTATAATATATAATATCAGTAGGAATGAAATTTTTTATATAGATTGTGCATATAGATTGTGAGGGAAGTATGAGGATTTATTTTACAAGGCATGGGGAAACTGAGTGGAACAGGGCTGGCATTATTCAAGGGCAAGATGATTCGCCACTTACTGAAGAAGGCATTGAGATGGGCAAGGTTCTTCGCGAAAAGTGTAAGGACATTCACTTTGATGCAGTTTATTCTTCTGATCTTGGTCGCGCCTATGACACTGCAAAAATTATTTGTCCCGACAGACATATTGTGAAGACTGCTCTTCTTCGCGAAATAGACGTGGGCTATTGGTCTGGCAAAAATATTAAGGATGTGAGAAGGAGCGACAGGTGGCTTCACAGTCTTTATTTTGACAATCCTCACAAATACAATAGAATTGACGGTGAAAGTCTCTACGACCTTAGGAGGCGAGTTGAGAAATTTTTTGAGTATGCTGTCTATCCTGAGCTTGACGAAAATATTTTGATTGTAACTCACGGTGTCACCATTGTTGCCATGTATTCTATTATGGAAAATGTGCCCATGGAAAATTTTTGGGTAAATAGGGTAAGGCGCAACGCCGAGTTTAATATTGCTGAATATCATGATGGCAAGTTTAAGATTATTAAAAAGGCTCCACAAAATCCTGTGGATTCTATTTGAGGTGATTAGATGAAAAATTATGATTTGATTATTATTGGTGCAGGGGCAGCTGGTTTAAGTGCTGCCATTTATGCTGGCAGGTCTCTTTTAAATACTCTTGTCATAGAGAAGTTTTCCTTTGGCGGAAGGGTTAACGACACGCCAAAAATTATCAACTACCCTGGTTTTAAGGAGATTGCTGGAAGAGATCTCATAAATGAGTTTAGAAAGCAAGCTGAAAATTTTACTACTAATGAGTTTATTTATGGCACTGTTTCTAAAATCGAAAAAGTTGATGATGGTTTTAAGCTTACTACTGCTAGGCGAAAGGAATTTTTTTCTAAGGCAATTATTATTGCTACGGGAACCTATGCCAAGATGATAAATGTGCCTGGCGAAACGGAATTTGCTGGTCGTGGCGTGTCCTACTGCTCAACTTGTGATGCCGATTATTTTAAGGACAAGGACATACATATTTTAGGTTCTGGGGACCTTGCTTTAGAGGAGGCTGATTATCTCTCCAATTTTGCCAACTCCATTAATATGATTATTATTCACGATGAGGGAAATTTTGATGGAAATGAACTTGAAGTTGAGAGGATAAAAAAGAATCCAAAAGTTTCTTACACTTGGCACTCAAAGCTTCAGGGAATTTATGGGGGCGAAAGAGTAAATAGTCTTGATATTTTAGATCTTTCTGACAATACAAAGACTAGGGTCACTTCTGATGGGATTTTTATCTTTGCAGGCATGAGTCCCAACTCCGATTTTGTAAAAGACCTTGTGGAAGTAGATAGTTTTGGCTTTGTAAAAACTGACGACTGCATGAGGACATCTGTGGAAGGAATTTTTGCTGCAGGAGACATAAGAGAGAAGCCCCTTAGACAAATTGTCACAGCGGCAAATGATGGGGCAGTGGCAACAGTTTATGCAGAAAAGTTTATTAGAAATAGAGGTGTATAATGAGAGTCTATCCAAGGGGAACTGTAATCTATAACAGAGAAAAGGCATACAATGGCATAAATTTAATTTCTACGGCAAAGGACGGAGCTCTTATAACAAAAATGGACGGCACAGAGCTCAAAAGGTATTCTGTAAACCCAATGCCTGCCAAGATGCTGCCCAACAAAAATATTATGAGCATTTCTTCTTTTAGGTCATCAGACTTTGGCGTCAGTGACGGTATTAAACTCATTGAGTTTGACAAGGAGGGCAAGGTTCAATTTGACTTCGACAAGTTTAAGTTTACAGAGGACAGGGGCTACAGGCCTAAGTGGATGGCTAGGGCTCACTCTGATTTTCAAAGGGAGGGCAACTCTCTTGGCTATTATTATCCTGGCCAAAAAATTGTGGAGGGGGGCAAAACTCTCCTACTAGTTCACGATGCCATTAAGGACAATAGAATTTCTGATAAGACTTTGCTTGACGATGTAATTTTAGAAGTGGACGAAGAGGGAAATATTGTTTGGAAATTTTCTTTTAGCGAGCACTTTGACCAGCTGGGATTTTCTGAAGAGGCGAAAAATGTTCTCTACAGAAATCCAAATCTGAGAATGACAGAGAGACCTCTGGGCAATTATTTAGATGTTACATCAATTTCTACAATTGGCGAGAACAAGTGGTATGACCAAGGGGATCCACGCTTTCATCCAGACAATATTTTATTTACGGCGAGAGCTGCAAATATAATTGGCATCATTGACAAAAAGAGGTCGCGCATTTGCTACAAGCTGGGACCAAATTTTTCTGACTTCAAAAAGGTTGACCCTGTAGTAGGCTCTGCCTTTGCAAGTATTATTCCCAAGGGCTTAACTGGCGAGGGCAATCTTTTAATTTTTGACAATGGTGGAAGATGTGGCTACGGTTCGCCAACTCTTACTTCTCCATCGGGACTATTGCCTTTTGTGAGAAATTATTCAAGAATTCTTGAAATAAATCCAGTGACTCTATCTCTTAATTGGTCAGTGGATCCTAGGGATTTTGGCTTTTCCATTCCTATGAATGGCTATAAATTTTATTCGCCCTATGGTGGAAACCTTCAAAGACTTCCCAATGGCAACACCCTAATAACTCTTGCCACAGAAGGTCTTGTATTAGAGATTACCCACTCCAAGGAAATAGTTTGGCAGTGGACTTGCCCTTACAGGACGACGACGGAAAATCTTTTGAAGAACAATATGATCTATAGAGTTTATAGGTACCCTTACGATTATCTAGGCGTTGATGAAAGTGAAAATGAAATTGAAGAGATTGAAGATGCATCCTACTACAAGCTAAGGGGGGCAGGCAGCTTTAAGTCTGTGGAAGTTACTAATGTAAATAGAAGTTCACTTAATAACGACATTGACCCACTTTCACAAGAGTCTGAGTCAGTAATTGACCTTGAAGAAAATAAAAAGGTAATTAAGAGAAATGAATCTGTAATAAAATATGTGACAGAAAACCACTTCGATGATACGATAAAAAATCAAAAGGCGGCTCTTGTCATCTTTGGTGCAGAGAGATGTTCTCACTGCGAGCCACTTATGGAAGTTATGCAAGTTCTTCTTGAAGAAGAGTTTAAGGAAGTCTCCTGCTACTACATGGATCTTGACAAAAATAAGGACTTTGCAGAAAAACACGAAATCTTTCAATTGCCGCGAGTTTCCTTCTACAAGGATGGCGAAAAAGTTTACGAGTTCATTGGAGAAAAATCCTATGACGAAATTGCTGAATTAATTGAAAAATATATTTTAGGAATTTAAGAACTGAAAAATTTTCTTGAATTAAAAAAACTGAGGGCGACCTCAGTTTATTTTTTTGAATTATTTATTTGTATGCCAAGATAAATTTACATAGCCCTTTTTATTTACCCCTGAATTAATTAAAAACCTATTTTTTACCATGCGAAGCATATACTTGTCGTCCTTGTAGGAGTCGGAGTAGGCAAGGGAATTTTCGTAGTCGATTTCATAGCCATCTCTTTTTAAAATTTCCTTGATATTTTTTACCTTGATGTCCTTTTTGTTGTTGCCGCGACACAATTTATAGTCCTCGTCTAAGTCTGTGCCAATAATATAGTCAAAAGGAAACAACTCGCCAACATAAATTAAATAATTTGTGGCAGAGGCAGAGCAGAGGATTTTTATGGTGTCCTCATCATAGGAAGAAAATTCATCTTCAAATTCACTGAAGAAAAATTTTGGATAGAGATAGTTTGTGACAAAGTCCTGGAGGTCATCTTCCGTCAAATATTTTATGACAGAGACCATTTGGTTTTTCATAATCTCAAAATCAGAATTTAGCTTTGATTTTATGTAAGCCACAGCTAATTTCCAAAGATTTTTAAAAATATTTATTTTTTTATTTTTGTAGGCATATTTATAAAGCTCAACTATGGACTCACAATTCACCACAGTTTTGTCAAAATCGTAGAGCGCAACTTTTCTTTTCAAAATCTCACCTCTCTAGAATTATATCAAATTGTCTTCTTTATAAAAAGCTCTTGTGATATACTAAAGTCGTGATATTTATGGGAATTATTATACATGTTGATATAGACGCCTTTTACGCATCAGTAGAAGAGCTTGACGATAGGAGCATAATAGGAAAACCAGTGGTCGTAGGTGGCAGGTCCAATCATGGAGTTGTCACTACGGCTAATTATATTGCCAGAAATTATGGCATCCACTCTGCCATGCCCATGTATATGGCAAAAAATCTCTGCGACCACCTGATCATCAAGCCCATGAGAAGGGAAAGGTACCTGGAAAAGTCTCGTGAAGTTTTTGATGTCTTAAAGACCTATACAAGTAAAATCGAAAAAGTTTCTATTGATGAGTCTTATCTCGACCTGACGGGACTTGGCTACCATGAAAGTATTGTTTATGATCTTCAAAAAGATGTCTACGATAAAACTGGTCTAAGCGTAAGTGTTGGCCTAAGCTACAACAAATTTTTAGCGAAACTTTCAAGCGACTGGAATAAGCCTAGGGGAGTTATGATTATTAGAGAGTCCGATATGCCAGAGATTTTATTTCCTCTGGATATAAGAAAGGTTCACGGCATTGGCAGTAAGTCTGAGAAAAAACTTAGAAATATTGGCATAAATAAGGTCGAGGACCTTTACAACCTGTCCTATGATTTTTTGACAAGTATGTTTAAAAAAAGTGGTGAAGAAATTTATTACAGGATCAGGGGCATTGACAGGAGAGAAGTGACGCCAAATGCTGTGAGAAAAAGTCTTGGCACAGAGTCCACCTTTGAGGCAACAAAAAATAAGGATGAGCTGATAAATTACTTAAGGGACTTTGCCAGGGAAGTGTCTGAAGATTTAATCGTAAAGGAAATTTCTGGCTACACCTTGACTTTAAAGATGAAAAATGAAAATTTTAAGCTTAAGACTAGGTCCAGGACATATGACGCAGCAATTTACGAGGAAGAAGATATTTTTAATAAGAGCCTGGAAATTTTTGATGAGGCCTATGAGGGCGAAAAGCTAAGGCTCATTGGCATCACTGTTTCCAATTTAGTGGACTTAAATATCAGACAGCTTTCTTTTTTTAATAGGGGGAGAAATGGAGAAAATAAATTTTAAAAAATTATTTGAAGAAGATGAATATGTAAAGAGAAGTCACATAGAATTACTTGACCTTAGTGGCGACAACCTAGTTTTAAAGATGAAGCCAGAGAAAAATCAGTTTAATGCCTATAACATTCTTCATGGAGCAGAAATTTTTGCCCTCATGGATACAGCAGCAGGCTGCCTTTCCATTGCCATGGGCAGAAAGGGCGTGACCTTAGACTCTAGTGTGAACTTTATTTCCAGCGTCAAACTTGGAGAAGAAATTTACTCCACAACGAAGATAATCCACTCAGGCAAAAGCACAGAGGTTATAGAAGTCTTGGCAAAGAAGGGCGACACAATAGTTGCCAAGGGTACCTTTACGCTTTTTATAGTGGGCGAAATTGAAATTAGTGGAAAGGAATTTTTAAAATAAGGGTGAAAATAATTTTAACAGAAAAAAATTTTTAATGATTCTATGTTAAAATATTTGAAGAAAAAAGATAAAGGATTTTAATTAGATATGAGAAATTTTTGGGATTTAAATTATGGCGAGCCTGGCTTTAAATTTTTCGGAGCCTATCACTTTGCCTGCCTATTGATTATTTTTATTTTTGCGATTTTTTTATATAAGCCCTGGAAAAAAAGTAAAAAATTTAGAAAAGTTCTTGCCCTCCTGCCCATTAGCCTGGAAATTATTAGGCTTATAGCAGTTTTAATTGACGGTCACTACGACTCTTCCTACTTGCCCTTTCACCTCTGCCTCATTGGGGCACAGTTTATGGCTCTGGATGCCTTCTATGACAGCAAGATTATAAAGTCATGTCTTTACTATTTATTTATGCCAGCTGCAATTTTAAGTTTACTTACGCCAGGTTGGGACCAGGTAAATAAATATTCTTATGTGGCAATAATTTCTTGGATAATCCACGGGATAAATTCCTTTTATCCAATCTATCTTGTGATTTCAAAGGAATACCTGCCAAGGCCAAGAGACCTTATTTATCCTGTAATTTTTATCCTTGTAACTCTTCCTATAATAAAAGTTTTAAACAAAAAGCTAGAGGCAAATTATTATTTTATAGAGGAGCCCTATGAAGGCTCGCCCCTTGCTACTATAAAAAATGTCTTTCCAAATTATATTTTGGGACTTTTTATAGTGACAGTATTTGTCATGGTCCTTACATTTTTTATTTACAAGTTAATAGTAAGTTTACGAAAAAAATAAGACGAGGCTCCTTGACCTCGTCTCTTTTAATTTTCTGAAGCTATAGTATTATAAGTTAGGGCAACTAAAGCGCCACCAATAATATTTCCAATAGTTACAGGTATTAAATTTTTAAGAATTAGTGCAAAAGTAAAATCTGAATTTAACATTTTTGCCAAGGCAAAGCAAGTCATATTTGCAACACTATGCTCGAAGCCAAGGCTTACAAAGGCAAGTATGCACCAGAAAATTAAAATTAATTTTGCTGAATCAGAAATTTTTCTTGAGCAAATTAAAACTGCAAGGCAGACTAAAATGTTACACATAATTCCCTTGAAAAGCAGTGGAAGGAAGTCAAAGCTCGTTTTTCCAGTGGCAAGTTTTAATAGGGCTTCATTATATTCAGGGGAAACGCCAGTCATTTTAAATAAAAATGAAATTAAAACTGAGCCCAAAATATTTCCAAGGTAGGAAAAAACTAAAATCTTTAAAAGACTTCCAGTGTCAATTTTTTTATTTAATCTTCCAACTGTTGTCACTAGGACATTTCCTGTGAAGAGTTCTCCGCCTGCAAAGACCACAAAGGATAGGGCAAGGGAGAAGACAAAGCCGTTAATAAATTTTACGGCAGGGATGGGCAGTGGAGAAAAGACACTAGCTGATAGAGTCATTATGAGCATGCCCATTCCAATAAAAAATCCTGCAAGTATGGAAGCAACCATGTACTTAAAAAGAGAGCCTTCAAGTAAATTTTTCTTCGTATTTGCAGAATTTGTAAGTCCACTTATTATATCTTTATACATAACACACCTCTTTTTTTATTCCACTAAACATTATACCAAAAAGAGGTGGTTTTTCAATTGGTGAAAGAATCTTTATCTTGGTCTAAGATAAATTTTTTCGAATCAAGGGCAGTAATTATTATTTGCACAAGGGGCATTAGAAGGTTAAAGAATAAAAATGGAAGGTAGTGAACAGTGGAAACTCCAAGGACTGATGTCATATAAGCGCCACAAGTGTTCCAAGGGACCATAGCTGATGTAACTGTTCCACCTGACTCAAGTGTAGATGACAAAAGTTTTGGATCCAAATTTCTATCTCTATATTCATTTTTAAACATTCTGCCTGGAACAACTATGGAGATGTACTGCTCAGGCATTGTTGCATTTGTGAAAAAGCAAGTGAGAATTGTGGCAGTGACAAGACCAACAGTGGACTGCACCTTGCCAAGGAATTTTTTTACTATGGCTTCAAGTATTCCAGTCTCTTCTGCAATTCCACCAAACATCATGGCGATAATAGTAAGGGAAATGGAAGACATCATGTTGTTAAGTCCACCAGTAGTTAAAAGTTTATCCACTGATTCAAGGCCAGTTTCAGACACAAAACCATTTAGGGCAGCAGATAAGATGTCGCCAAAATTTACTTTTTGATAAAGAGATCCCATAATGGCAGCTGCAATTATGCCAAGGCTAATGCCAGGCACTGCAGGAACTTTTTTTGCAATAGAAAGTATTACAATAAGGGGCGGAATCAAAAGAACTGGAGAAATATTAAAATTATTTTTTAAACCTTCAGTAATCATAGTTACGCTAGACAAATCTGCAGAGCTTCCCCTGTACTTTAGTGATAAAAATCCAAAGATGAGTAGGGTTAATACATAGGTAATAATTGTTGGCTTAACCATTGCCTTGATGTGAGTGAAGACATCAGTGCCTGCCATTGCCGGTGCAAGGTTTGTTGTATCAGATAGGGGGCTCATCTTGTCGCCAAAGTAGGCACCAGATAAAACTGCCCCTGCTGTTATGGGAGCAGGTATGCCAAGACCACTTGCTATGCCCATGAGGGCAATACCCATAGTGCCAGCAGTACCCCAACTTGTTCCCGTAGCAAGAGAAGTTATTGAAGTGATTAAAACTGTTGCCACAAGAAAAATTGATGGCTTTAAAATCATAAGTCCATAGTAGATCATAGTTGGCACAACGCCAGCTAAAATCCAAACGCCAATTAAAACTCCAATGATGGCTAGAATTATTATGGACTGCATGGCTTGCGATATCCCCTTTATCATGGAGTTCTCAATAAATTTCCAGGAGTAGCCAATTTTTAGGGCGACAAGGGAAGCTATTAAGACCCCAATGAGCATGGGGATGTGTGGACTTTCTTCGTATTTTATAATGCTTATGAACATAATTAGGACTAGAGAGAGGAAGGTAAAGAGAGCTTCAGAAAAATTTGCCTTCCTTATCTCTTTGTCGTATTTTTTTATATTTTTATTCATTTAACACCTCGTGAATAAATAGAAAAATTTAACATATTATATCATTAAAAGAATGATAATAAAAGTTTTAGTTAGCTGACAAAGATGTTATACTATAAGGGAATGGAGGAAGTTATGGAATTAAAAGATACAATTCGCGCAATAAAAGATTATCCAAAGGAAGGAGTCATATTTAGAGACATTACCACTCTCTTAAAGGACAAGGATGCCTTCCAAAAAGCTGTAGACCAAATGGCAGAAAAAATAGATGATGATGTAGACAAAATAGTTGGCATTGAAGCAAGGGGATTTATTTTTGCTTCAGCCCTTGCCTATAAACTCGACAAGGGTTTTGTGCCAGTGAGAAAACCAGGCAAGCTTCCTTGGGATAAGGAAAGAGAATCCTATGAGCTTGAATACGGCGAAGACTCAATTGAAATTCACAAGGACGCCCTAGAGCCTGGCGAAAAAGTTGTAATAGTTGACGACCTTCTTGCCACTGGCGGCACAGCCAAGGCCTCTGTAAATCTTGTGGAAAAGCTAAAGGGAGAAGTGTCTTCCATAATCTTTTTAGTTGAACTTGAAGATTTAAAGGGAAGAGAAGTTTTAAGTGGCACAAGGGTAGAATCAATTATAAAATATTAAGAGATAAAAATTTATTATCTCTATTAAAGAGACTTAAAATATTTTATGAATTAGTATTATATTTTTTCTTGTTTTAAAAGATTTGATGTTATAAAATCAATAAATGAATAAATAAACTTATGGGAGCAATTTGCTGAGAGGAGTTAAGACTCGACCATCTTACCTGCTAGGATAATGCCTTGGCAGGGAAAAGTAAGATTACTCCTATAATTTTATAGGAGGTTTTTTTATATGAAATATGCTACTCAAATGGAAGCAGCGAAACATGGTTTTGTCACAGAAGAGATGAAAATTGTGGCAGAAAAGGAAAATGTATCTTGTGAGTATCTACTGGAGAAAATGGCTTGTGGAGAAATTGTCATTCCAAAAAACAAAAATCACAAATCAATTTCACCTGAAGGCATTGGCACGGGGCTTAGGACCAAGATTAATGTAAACTTAGGAATTTCCAAGGACTTAAATGACATGGACATGGAAATGGAAAAAGTTGACATGGCACTAAAAATGGGTGCAGAAGCCATAATGGATTTATCAAATTATGGCAAGACTCAAGAATTTAGGAAAAAATTAATTGAAAAATCTACAGCCATGATAGGCACAGTGCCCATGTATGATGCAGTTGGTTTTTTGGACAAGGGACTTTCTTACATAAAGGCAGAGGAATTTTTAGATGTAGTTAGAAATCATGCCGAAAATGGAGTGGACTTTGTGACAATTCACGCAGGTATAAATAGGGCAAATGCTGAAATATTTATGAGGAATAGGCGTGTAAATGAAATTGTATCTCGAGGAGGCTCTCTACTCTTTGGTTGGATGATGATGAATGACGCAGAAAATCCCTTTTACCAATACTATGATGAGCTCTTGGATATTTGCAGAGAATATGATGTGACTCTTTCTCTTGGAGATTCTTTGAGACCTGGTGGCATTCATGATGCCACAGACCCTGCTCAAATTTCAGAACTTATTACACTTGGTGAGCTTACAAAGAGAGCTTGGGAGAAGGACGTGCAAGTAATTATTGAAGGGCCTGGTCATGTACCAATTGGTGACATTGAAATGAATGTCAAACTTCAAAAGAAACTTTGCCACAAGGCACCTTTTTATGTCTTGGGACCTCTTGTTACAGATGTGGCACCTGGTTATGACCATATTACATCGGCAATTGGCGGTGCAATTGCAGCAGCTCATGGTGCAGATTTCTTGTGTTATGTAACGCCTGCTGAACACTTGAGACTGCCAAATGTAGAAGATGTTCGCGAAGGAATTGTAGCTTGCAAAATTGCAGCTCATGCAGGTGACATTAATAAATTAAAGGATGCAAGAAATTGGGATTTAGAAATGAGCAAGAGACGCCAAAAAATTGACTGGGAAGGAATGTTTGACCTTGCTCTTGACAAGGTTAAGCCAAGAGAGTACAGAGATTCATCCATGCCTGAAGAAGAAAATACCTGCACAATGTGCGGCTCAATGTGCTCTGCAAAAAATATGAATTTAATACTTGAAGGCAAAGATATTAAAATAGAAGCTTAATCTAAGTGAACTAATATTAAAATTTAAATAAATTTAGTTCAGTGTAAAAATTTTATAAAAAAAGGGAGCTTGTTGACAGGCTGAGAGGAAATTGTTAATTTCGACCGTTACCTGATTTGGATAATGCCAACGTAGGGAATAGTTTTAGTTTTTATGTCAGCACTCTCTAGGAGGTAAATATGAAATCTAATACTAAGAAGTTAACTGTGGCAGCTTTTTTTGTTGCCATAGGCGTTGTTTTTTCCTTTGTAAACTTTCCAGTGGGGCTTTCAAAGTGTTATCCAATTCAGCACATGGTAAATGTACTTTCTGCAGTAATATTGGGGCCTATCTATTCAGTCCTTGTTGCCTTTTGCATCTCACTTATTAGAAATTTATCAGGCACAGGTTCTTTAATGGCCTTTCCTGGTTCAATGGTTGGTGCCTTTTTAGCAGGCATTTTATATTACAAGACAAGAAAGCTTTCCCTTGCCTTTTTGGGAGAAGTTTTTGGAACAGGAGTTATAGGTGCCCTATTAGCCTATCCAGTAGCCAAGTTTATTCTTGGAAAGGAAATGGCATTTTTTGGACTAATTATTCCTTTTTCTGTAAGTACCCTTGGCGGTTCGATAATAGCTATAATAATTATTTTGAGCCTTAAAAAGACAGCTCTTAATGATTATCTTAATTTAGAGGGAAGTAAACATGGAAATTAAAAAGATTTTAAGCATAGCTGGGTCTGACTCTAGCGGTGGCGCAGGTATCCAAGCCGACTTAAAAACCATAACTTCATATAAGTTTTATGGCATGACTGCCATTACAGCAATAACTGCACAAAATACTATGGGTGTTCAGGCTTCCTCACCTATAAGTGAGGAAATGCTTAAGGGTCAGCTTTTGTCAATTTGCCAAGATATTATGCCCCATGCTGTAAAAATTGGCATGGTGGCAAGCCCAGGACAAGTAGAAGTTATATCAGAAATAGCTGAAAAATATTTTAAGGATCTGCCAATAGTTTTAGATCCAGTTATTACATCAACTAGCGGCTTTACTCTTGTGCCTGATGATACACTTGAGAAGATGAAGGAAATTTTATTTCAAAAGGCAACTTTAATCACCCCAAATCTCATTGAAGCTGGAATTATTTACGGCAAAAAAATTGAAAGCCTTGAAGAGATGAAGGAAGCAGCAGAATTTTTATATAACAAATATAAAGTAGCCTTTCTAATAAAGGGAGGTCACCTAAAAGACTCAAAGGATGATGTGCTTTGTGGAAGAGAGGGACTCTTTGTAATAGAGGGAAAAAACATAGACAACAAAAACACCCATGGCACAGGCTGCACCCTATCCAGTGCCCTAGCTTGTGAACTTGCAAAGGGTAAAAGTCTTTATGATGCACTTGTAGCTGCAAAAAAATATTTAAGTGGTGCCATAGCTTATGGCTTTGATATAGGAAGGGGCAGGGGACCCCTATATCACATGTATAATTTGAGTGATAAAAATGAAAATTAAGGCAAATTTAAATAATCTAAGGGACAAGGCTCCCTTAGTACATATTATTTCAAATAGCGTCACAAGAGCTAGACTTGCTGACTTTGTTTTATCTCTTGGGGCAAGCCCAATGATGGCAGAATATTCCAAGGAAGTTGCTGAAATTACAAAAAAATCTTCTGCCCTCCTCTTGAATATGGGAATGTTAAATGAAGATAAAATTGAAGCAATTAAAATTTCTGCAAAAGTTGCAGATGAAAATAATATTCCTCTGGTCTTTGACCCAGTTGGAGTTGCTTCTAGTAGCCTAAGAAGAGACTTGGCAAAAGACCTTATCAGTAATTTTAAATTTAATGTCATAAGAGGAAATTTTAACGAAATTAATTACTTGGCAAGGGGCAAGACCTTTACTGGCGTGGATTCAAGAGATGATAATTTATCTCGAGAAGAATTTATAGATATTGCCTTAGAACTCCAAGAAAAAAGTAAAGCTACAGTTGTAGTTAGCGGCAAATATGAAGTGATAGCCAACTCTCATTTGTTAATTTCAATTCCTGGTGGCGATGAAAATTTAAAAAAAATCACTGGCTTAGGAGACATGGAATCTGCCATGATAACTTCTCTTTTGGCAGCCCCCATGTCAAACTTAAAAGCCTGCACTCTTGCTGCAATATTTTTAAGACAGTTTGGGAAAAGCGTCATAAGAGATAATAAAGTAAATGCCCATGATATTATAAGTAAAATGCAAGGAATAGATGAAATAAGTGGAGATCTTGAAATTTTATCTCCTTCAGCTAAATTTATTAAGCCAATTTTATATGGAATTTCTGAAGGCGATGATTTATGGAAAATAAAAAATGCAGTTAAGGCTGGAATGGGGATTTATCAGCTTAGAGACAAGTTTGCAGATGAAGATGAGCTTGGAGAAAAAATCTTAAATATAAAAAGTGAAATTGATGGTAAGTGTCTTTTTATCTTAAATGACAACTTAAAGCTTGCGAAAAAATATGGCACTGCACTTCATCTTGGTCAAGAGGACGAAAAAATTTCTCGGGCAAGAGAAGTCTTGGGAAGAGATGAGATAATTGGTGCAACGGCAAAAACTGTAAAGCTTGGCATTGATGCAGAAAATATGGGAGCATCTTATATTGGGACGGGAGCTTTTTTTGAAACAGAAACCAAGAAAGACGCCTCAAGGATTACACTAGAAAGCTTTAAAGAAATAAGAGAAGCTCTCTTAATTCCAGTCTTTCCTATAGGAGGAATAAGTAAGGATAAGTTGGACTTTTTCAATGGCCTAGACTTAGATGGTCTGTGCATGTCAAGAGCCATCTTTTCAGTGAGGGAAGATGAAGTAGAAAAAAATGTGAGAGAGATAATAGATAAATTAAAAAATTTATAATATAAAAAATCTGCTAAAAATTAAATTCTAGCAGATTTTTTTAAATTGTCTTGTGTTACTTATATTTTTTATCCAGCAGAATTAGATCTTGCTCTAGCAGTGTCCTTTATATTATTTAGGCAAAGGGTGAGGGCAAGGAGGACTTCTGTATAATTTTCGTCGTGAACTGTGAGCCTATAGGTGTCAGTCATGGCAAAGAAAGTCTTTTCGATTTCGCCAATTAAGTCAGATCCCCTATAAATGTCAAAGTTTAAATCTATAAAATTTCCATTGAGTTTAAAAGTTTCTCCCTCGTAGTCTACATCAACTTTTCTCGTCAAAAAACTTAGCTTTGACTCAACTCTCATATACCTTCCGTCAGTAAAGTTTACATTAAATTTTTGAAAAAGGTTAAAAATTTCCTTGTCAATTTCTAAAATTGGATTTCTATTAGCATCAGAAATAGTGGAAGAATAGCCGATGAGCTTAAAGTCTTCGTCCACAAAATAGGCGTTATTGCCATCGTCATCTAGGATGGCATAGTGGTCTGTAATTTTAAAAAATTTTTCCTTGAAATAATAATTTTTCATTCTACACCTCTTTATAAGTAAATTATACCATGAAGTCACTCTTTTTATTAATTGTAAAAAAAGAAAGAGAGCATAAAAAAGCCCCACAGTTTCCTGTAGGGCAATTTAAGATTATTTATTAGTCGATATTAAGTGAATCAACAGCATTGTCAATTAGTTCATCTTTTACAAGATAAGGAATTGTAATGTGTCCGAATTCATTGTCTTCGTTAAATTCTTTAGTTACTTCGATAGCGTGATCATTTCTAGCCCAGTTACGTCTAGCAACACCGCTCATAACGTCCCAAGTAAGTGAAAGTTTGATAATTTCGTCAACCATTTCAGATCCGTCAAGTACTAGACCAAATCCACCGTTGATTGATTTACCAATACCAACTCCACCACCGTTGTGAAGAGCAACAAGAGACATACCTCTTGCACAGTTACCTGCGAAACATTGAGTAGCCATGTCAGCCATTACATTAGAACCGTCTTTGATGTTAGAAGTTTCTCTAAATGGAGAGTCTGTACCAGATACATCGTGGTGGTCACGACCCATCATAACAGGACCAATCTTTCCTTCTCTAACAAGTTCGTTGAATTTAAGAGCAATGTCAACTCTACCCTTAGCATCTTGATAAAGAATTCTTGCTTGAGTTCCAACTACTAATTGGTTCTTTTCAGCGTCTCTGATCCAGATATAGTTATCCATATCTTGGTATCTTCTGTCTTTATCTATACATTCCATTGCAGCGTGGTCAGTTGCAATTAAGTCTTCGTGTTTACCACTTAGGCAAACCCATCTGAATGGTCCATATCCATAGTCAAATAGAAGTGGTCCCATGATGTCTTCTACATAAGAAGGCCAAATGAATCCGTCTTTGTCGTCTTTACCGTTCTTAGAAACTTCTTTAACTCCAGCATCGTAGATAGCCTTTAAGAAAGAGTTACCATAGTCGAAGAAGTAAGTTCCCTTAGCAGTAAGGTTCTTAATAACTTCAAAGTGTTGTTTAAGAGTTTCATCAACAAGTTCATGGAATTTCTTGATGTCAGTTCTTAATAGTTCAGTTCTTTCTTCGAAAGTGATTCCTACTGGACAGTATCCACCATTGTATGCGTTGTGGCAAGAAGTTTGGTCAGAAAGTAGGTCAATGTGAACATCGTTTTTGTCCATGTAGTGAAGAAGATCAACAATGTTACCGTGGAAGGCAATTGAAAGAGCTTCTTTCTTTGCAAGAGCGTCTTGAGCAAGTTTAACTGCTTCTTCAGGAGTTTCAGCAAGTTTCTTGATCCATCCTTGTTCAAGTCTAGTTTCAATTCTTGAAATATCAACTTCAGCAATGATAGAAACAGCGCCTGCAATGTCTCCAGCCTTACCTTGAGCACCAGACATTCCACCTAGTCCAGATGAAACGAATAATTTACCAGCTAAGTTATCTTTTTCGCTAAGACCAAGTTTTAATCTACCAGCGTTAAGAATAGTGTTGTAAGTTCCGTGAACAATACCTTGTGGTCCAATGTACATCCAACCACCAGCAGTCATTTGTCCGTAGTTAGCAACTCCCATTTCTTCTGCGATTTCCCAGTCTTCAAGGTTGTCGTATTCACCAACCATTAAACCGTTAGTGATAATAACTCTTGGAGAATTTTTTCTTGATTTAAATAGTCCAAGTGGGTGACCAGATTCCATTACAAGAGTTTCGTCATCGTGCATAATTTCAAGATATTGTTTGATTAAGTTGTATTGCATCCAGTCGTGACAAACTGAACCTGTTTCTCCATAAGTTACAAGTTCGTATGGATAAAGAGCAACATCAAAGTCTAGGTTGTTGTCGATCATTACTTGGAAAGCTTTTCCAGCTAAGCAATTTCCTTTGTATTCGTCAATTGGTTTGCCGTAAATTCTTCCTTCTGGTCTGAATCTGTATCCGTAGATTCTTCCTCTAGTTGTAAGTTCTTCTAAAAATTCAGGAATTAATTCTTCATGATATTCTTCTGGGATATATCTTAGAGCATTTCTAAGGGCAACCTTAGTTTGGTCCTTTGAAAGTCTAAATCCTCTATCAGGAGCTCTTCTAATTCCTTGTTCAAAAGATTTTTTTTCTGGTAAGTTTTTGATTTGTACCTTCATAATCTTTTGAACATCTGCGTTATGATTATTAATCACTTTTATCAACCTCCATTTACTTGCTATTATAAATTAAAATATTTAAAAAGTAAATACAAAGGGAAATTAATTTCCTAAAAAATTAAAAAAATTTTATAATTTTATATAAAATGCGAAAATCTTGTGGGAATGGTGGTTATCAGCAATACTGGACTATCTGTTGATTTCTTTACCATGGTAAATTAAAGAAACGAATCGTTTTCAAATTAAAAAAAGACACTAATATATAGGATTTAATTTATAAAAAATTTTTCTAAAATATGCAAAAAATTCCCCGCCTTAATTCCTATAATATAGAAAAAATTTCCCATAAAAATTTTTTGATATAAAATAGAAAAATAATTTATTATTTAATGGGTATAAAATATGTGTTAAGATAAGGACAGAAAAAAGGAGGAATTATGAAAGCGGATAAAATATTAATTAATCTTGAACAAGTTTTTTCACCAAAGGATATTGGTAGACCACTAAGAGGTGAAGAAATGAATGAAGCCGACATCTTAGAAAATGCTTACATCGCTATTAAGGATGGAAAGATTTTAGAAGTTGGCGAAGGCAAGGGCTACGAAAATTTAAAGGACGACAAGACAGAAATAGTTGACCTTACAGGAAAGGTTGCAACACCAGGTCTTATTGATGCTCACACTCACTTAGTATATGGTGGAAGTCGTGAAAATGAATTTGCAATGAAGCTTAATGGCATGGAATACCTTGAAATTCTTGAAGCAGGTGGAGGAATTCTTTCTACACTAAAGGCAACTGACGCAGCAAGCTTTGATGAACTTTACGATAAAACTAGAGACCTATTGGAACACATGCTAGTTCATGGTGTAACAGCTGTTGAAGCAAAAAGTGGTTATGGAATAACTCTTGAAACTGAACTTAAGGAACTTGAAGTCCTTGAAAAGTTAAATAAAGATTTTCCAACAGAACTTATTAGGACTTTCATGGCAGCTCACGTAATTCACGAAAAATATAAGGACAATTCAGATGAATATGTTGACATAGTAATTGACATGATGCCAGAAGTTGCCAAGAGAAACTTGGCAGAATTCTGTGATGTCTTCTGTGAAAAGGGAGTATTCACTGCTGAACAATCAGAAAGAATCCTTGAAGCTGCAAAGGAACATGGCTTTAAATTAAGAATCCACTCTGATGAAATTGAAAACATTGGTGGAGTAGATGTTGCTGCAAAGGTTGGAGCAGTTTCTGCAGAACACTTAATGGTAGTAGATGAAGGTGAAATTGAAACTCTAGCAAAGGCAAATGTTATTGGAAACTTACTTCCAGGAACAACTTTCTCCCTAATGCTTGACACTTATGCTCCTGCGAGGAAAATGCTTGACAAGGGAATGGCTATTACACTTTGTACAGATTCAAACCCAGGATCTTGTCCAACAGCAAATCTTCAATTCATCATGCAACTTGGATGTCTTGAAATGAAATTGACTCCAATAGAAGTATTTAACGCAGTAACTATTAACGCTGCTTACTCAGTTGACAGAGCAAAGACTATGGGATCCTTTGACAAGGGCAAGAGAGCAAACATTACAATTTTCGATGCTCACAACATTGACTACACACTTTACTTCTTCGCAACAAACCTATGTAAGCAAGTTTATGTAGATGGAGAACTTGTAGTTGAAGATAGAAAACTAGTTAAATAATGTTTTTAATTTAATAATTTTAATTGAGTGCAGGTGAAGTTCACTTGCACTTTTTCTTTTATTGAAAATAAAATTTTGCATAGAAGTTAATTTTAATAAAAATATTTCTATAAAAACAATGATTTAATGCTGTTAATTAAAAAGTTAGAGAATTTTTATAGAACAATTTTACACAAAAGAAATTATGGAGTATAGTAATATGTTATCATGTAACGAGACTAACGGATTGTATTTTTTCTTGTAATTGTGCCATTTTTTAAATTAATTGATTGACTTGTAGGTCAATCTAGGTTAGAATTTACTTAGAAAACATTTTCAGCGATACAAAATTCTTTTTAAATTGTATCGCAAGCATATTAAAAATTTTTTATGCAAAATTAATATGCTAAATGATATTTCGAGGAGGTTATTATATGAAGAACGAAGGTCAAAAAGCTGTTAGACTTCCTAGTTTTATAGGAGCATTCTTGCCAATTATTACAATGGTTTGTTTAATGGTTTATGTTTTCAACTTTTCTGATGGCGTTTATGACGGAGCTCATATGCCATTAGTTATTGCAATTGTAGTTGCATGTGGAGTTGGAGCAGCATGTGGACATAGTTTTTCTGATATGTTGGAAGGTATGATCGAAAGACTTACAGCTACTCTTGAAGCAATTTTAATTCTACTTACAGTAGGTCTATTGATTTCATCTTTCATGATTTCAGGAACTATCCCAGCAGTTATTTATTATGGTTTGAAATTACTTACACCACAAACATTTTTACCTATAGGATGTATTCTTATAGCAATAGTTGGTCTTGCTTGTGGTTCATCTTGGACAGCAACAGGAACAATAGGTATTGCCTTTATGACAATTGGTGTTGGTCTTGGAATTAGCCCTGCACTAACAGCAGGTATGGTTATTTCAGGAGCTTATGTTGGAGATAAATTCTCTCCACTATCTGATACTACAAACCTTGCAGCAGGTGTTTCAAATACTGGACTATTTGACCACGTAAATGCAATGGTTTCTACTACAGGACCTGTTTTTGTTATTTCACTTATTATTTACACAATTCTTGGTTCAAGAATTAATGGTACTAACTATGACCCTACAATTGCACAAGGAATCCAAGATGCACTAGCAGCAAACTTTAATCTAAACCCACTTGTACTTCTTCCAATCATAGTAATTGTAGTTGTATGTGTTATGAGAGTTCCTGGACTTCCTGGAGTTCTTATTTCAGTAGCAACTGGTGTATTATTTGCAGTTATTTTCCAAGGTGGATATAATTTAGCTGAATTATTTGGCGTACTTCACTATGGTCCAGGAATTGAAACTGGAAATGAATTTGTAGACGCAGCTCTTGCTAAGGGTGGTATGGATAATCAAATGTGGACAATCAACCTAATTATTCTTGCAGTATCCTTTGGTGGTGCTCTTGAAAAATGCGGTTCTGTTGAAAGAATTTTTGGAAATATTAAACATAAAATCAACTCTGTTGGTGGACTTGTTTTCGCTACAATGCTTACATCAATATTCTGTGATGCAGCAATGTGTGACCAATTCTTAGGAATCGGTGTTCCTGCTCCACTATATGATGATAAGTATGATGAACTTGGTCTTGCAAGAAATATGCTTTCAAGAACACTTGAAGATGCTGGTACACTTTGGGCTTGTATGTTCCCATGGACAGCTTGTGGAGCTTACCAATCTGGAGTACTTGGCATGAGTCCATTTGTTTACTTCCCATTTGCTTTCGTAAACTTACTAAACCCAATTTACGCTTGTGTAACTGCACTTATGGGCAGAAATATATTCTGGGCTGACGGAGCTTACACAAATGTATTTGGTAAAACAAAGATGAAGAAAGCAGCTGCTGCTCCTGAAGAAGCACACAAATATGCTCTTGCTCAACTTGAAAAATTAAGAGCTGAAGGTAAAGCACCAAAGGTTACAGCTTAATTTAAAAATTTCAAATTAAAATTTAAAAAAATTAGAAAGAAGTGATTATGTGTCAGATATAAAATTACCTTGGGATGATGACAGCGAAGCAATTAAATACGTATATGTAAATCCTAGAAAAAAGTTTTCTGAAAAATATGCCTACGTAATCACTTCCATTTTGATTATTTTAGGTATAACAACAAGGTATAAGCTTACTTTAATTCTTGCACTTTTATTATTATTGTCCTTATTATCTAAGAAATATGTGGCAGTAAGTGCCAAGGGACTTGAAATGTATTCCGACATGAAAATTACCCACACCTATAATGTGTGGAATTGGTCAGACATTGAAGCTATTACCTATGAAAAGAAGGCTGAGGAGCCAAAGTTGACGCTTTTGTATTTCACAAAGGGAGATGTAACTAAGAGATTTTTCTTTGATGAAAAGGATAAGGAAAGAGTCTTTGACTTGGCTCACAAGCACAATAAAAAAATAAAAATTTACGATGCTTGGGAATATAAACAAGATCTCAAAAGATTTAAAAAAGAGATGAAAAATATGAACAAGAAAAATCGTAAAAAATAATAATTTTAATTTTGAGAGAGACTTCAATTTGAAGTTTCTCTTTTTTTCTTTGGATTTTTTTGGCACTGTTTAGTCTTGCCCCTACATAATAATTTTTTGCTGAAAAATTTTAAAGATATGAAATAGTTTTAGAGTAAAAAGTTTTTTGGAGTTAATAAAATTTTTAAGTTAAGGAAAATTTTAAGCTAAGAATTTTCGCCAGGTACCAGTAAAAGTTGAATTATTTGCCTTTTAATTATAGAATTATCTTTAGCTGATAAAGCTTTTAATGAAATTTTTTAGAAACAAGAAAAAATATTTTTTTATAAAATTTGAGGATGATTAAATGAATTTTGATTACAATAAATATCCCTATCCTTCTACAAGAAGGGCCATCTTTGGAAAAAAGGGAATGGTGGCAACTTCTTCACCCTATGCAACAAGTGCTGGAGCAAAAATTTTGCTTGAAGGGGGCAATGCAATTGATGCTGCCCTTGCCGTCTCTATGACACTTCCTGTGGTTGAGCCAACAGGCAATGGGCTTGGCTCAGATATGTTTGCTCTAATTTATTTTGAAGGAAAACTCTATGGCATGAATGCCAGTGGAAGAAGTCCAAAATTTATTTCCATTGATGCCTTAAAGAAAAAGGGCTACGAAAAGATGCCTTCTTGTGGTGTAAATGTTATTAACACGCCAGGACTAATTGGAGGTGCTATGAAAGTTCATGAGGACTTTGCCACAATGAGTCTTGATAAAATTTTTGAGCCTGCAATTTCTTATGCAGAAGAAGGTTTTGCAGTCACTCCACAAATTGCAAAGCTTTGGAGAGAAAGTGCAGACAAGTATAAGAAACTAAACCGAGACGAGTTTAATGAATTTTTCAAAACTTTTACAATAGAAGGAAGAGCACCGAGAGCTGGAGAAGTTTTTTCCTGCAAAGACATGGCAGAGACCCTAAGAGAAATTCGTGACACTAGGGGTGAGTCCTTCTATAGGGGTAGGCTGTCAGAAAAAATTTCAGCTGAAGTAGAAAGACTTGGCGGATTTTTAAGTGGAGATGATTTGAAAAATTTCACTCCAAAATATGTTGATCCAATTTCAACAAATTATAGGGGCGTAGACATTTGGGAGATACCGCCTAACGGTCATGGTATTTCTGTCTTAATGGCATTAAATATTTTAAATAAAATGGAAATAAAGGATAGATCTGACATAGGAACTATGCACAAAATTATAGAGGCCATAAAATTATCCTTAACTGATGCAAAGACTTTTGTAGCAGATCCTGATTCAATGAAGATAAAAATCGAAGAGCTTTTGTCAGAAGAATATGCTGAAAAGAGAAGGGCTGACATAAAAGATTTTGCTGAAATGCCAAAGTCTTATCCTATAAAATCTTCAGACACAGTTTATTTTGCCACAGCAGATAAGTATGGCAACATGGTTTCCATGATTCAGTCAAACTACGCTGGTTTTGGGTCAGGCATTGTAGTGCAAGGGACAGGCATTGCCCTTAATAATAGAATTGAAAACTTTTATTTTCAAGAGGGGCTGGCAAATTCACTTGCAGGAGGAAAGCTTCCCTACCATACAATAATTCCTGGCTTTATGACAAAGAAGGGTGAGGCCCTTGGAGCCTTTGGCATAATGGGAGCTTTTATGCAGCCGCAAGCTCATGTCCAGGTCCTCATGAATATGCTTGATTTTAATTTAAACCCACAGGCTGCTCTTGATGCACCGAGACTTATGTGGACTGGCGACAAAAATATTGACCTTGAGTGTGACTTTGATGATGATATAATTAATGGTCTAAAGAAACTTGGTCACCATGTCAATGTAATAAGTGATTTTAAAAACATGGGTCGTGGACAAGTTATTTTGAAGAAAGATGATGTATATATTGGCGGAACAGAAAAGAGGACTGACTCCAATATTTTTGCTTTTTAGAAGGTGATTAAGTGAAATTTAAAATTCATTCAGACTACAAGCCTACTGGCGACCAACCTCAGGCAATTGATAAGTTAGCTGAGGGCATAAAAAAAGGCTACAAGCACCAAAATCTTTTAGGGGTAACAGGCTCTGGCAAGACCTTTACCATGGCAAATGTAATAGAGAGAGTACAAAAGCCAACTCTTGTCATTGCCCACAACAAGACTCTTGCCTACCAACTTTGCTCAGAGTTAAAGGAATTTTTCCCAGAAAATGCAGTGGAATTTTTTGTATCCTACTACGATTATTATCAACCAGAGGCCTATGTGCCAGGCACTGATACTTTTATTGAGAAGGATTCCTCTATAAATGATGAAATAGATAAGCTTCGTCACTCTGCGACTATGGCTCTCTTTGAGAGAAAGGATGTAATAATTGTAGCATCAGTTTCCTGCATCTATGGCTTGGGAGACCCAATTGACTACGAAAAGCTTGCCATTTCACTTAGGCCAGGCATGATTAAGGACAGAAATGATGTCATGAGTAAGCTCGTGGACATTCAATATGTTAGAAATGATTATGAATTTAAGCGTGGAACTTTTAGGGTTCGTGGAGATATTTTGGAAATTTTCCCTGCATCTTCTTCTGAAAATTCCATTCGCGTTGAATTTTTTGGCGACGAAATAGATAGGATTACAGAAGTAAATGCCTTGACTGGGGAGGTCTTGCATTACCTAAATCACGCCTACATCACGCCGGCATCTCACTTTGCAACTTCAGAAGAAAAGGTGAAGAGGGCAATAGTTACCATAGAAGAAGAACTTGAAGAGAGACTAAAGGTCTTAAAGGACCAAGAAAAACTTTTGGAAGCACAAAGGTTGGAGCAAAGGACTAGATACGATTTAGAAATGCTTTCTGAAATGGGCTTTTGCTCTGGCATAGAAAATTATTCCAGACACTTATCTGGCAGAGCGCCAGGCTCAAGACCCTACACCTTAATAGATTATTTTCCCAAGGATTTTCTTACTATAATAGATGAATCTCACCAAACAATTCCACAAATTAGGGGAATGTTTAACGGAGACAGGTCTCGTAAGGAAACCTTAGTTGAATATGGTTTTAGGCTTCCTTCTGCCCTTGACAACAGACCTCTTAGGTTTAATGAGTTTGAAGAGATGATGAATCAATGTGTCTATGTTTCTGCAACGCCAGGTCCCTATGAACTTGAGCATACAGAGCAGCAAGTTGAGCAAATTATTAGACCTACGGGACTTCTCGACCCAGTAATAGAAGTTAGACCAATAAAAAATCAAATTGACGACATAATAAATGAAATAAATGGAGCTATTGAGAGAGGGGAAAGAGTTTTAATCACAACTCTTACCAAGAGAATGTCTGAAGATTTATCAAGACATTTAAAAGAAATTGGGTATAAAGTAACCTACATGCACTCCGATGTGGATACCTTGGAGAGAATGAAAATTATAAGAGACTTGCGTCTTGGAGAGGTAGATGTTCTCGTTGGCATTAACCTTTTGAGAGAAGGACTTGACCTTCCAGAAGTTTCAAGAGTTTGCATACTTGATGCAGACAAGGAAGGCTTCCTTCGTTCTGTGACATCACTTATCCAAACTGCAGGTCGTGCTGCGAGAAATGCTGAAGGAAAGGTTATAATGTATGCCGATACAATAACTCCGTCAATGCAAGTTGCCCTTGATGAAACTTCTAGGAGAAGAAAGATTCAAGAAGCCTACAATAAAGACCACGGCATCACTCCAAAGACAATAGTTAAGGGTGTGCGTGAGGTCATTAACACTGCCATTGCTGCAGAAGAAAGCCTTGACTTTAAAGAACTTGTAGATACAGAAAATGAATTTACAAAAGATGAAATAAATGAAATGATTGATGCTCTAAAACCTGAAATGTACAGGGCAGCAGAGGAACTTGACTTTGAAAAGGCTGCTGAAATTAGAGATAAGATAAAGGACTTAAGAGAGAAGAAAAAATCTGCCCTTTTATAAAGAGGTGTTATATTGAAAGATGAAATAATAGTAAAGGGAGCTAGGGTCAATAATTTAAAAAATGTTGATTTAAAAATCCCAAGAAATAAATTTGTGGTTTTCACTGGACTTTCTGGTTCAGGAAAGTCATCCCTTGCCTTTGACACAATTTATGCCGAAGGTCAAAGGAGATATGTTGAAAGTTTGTCTTCCTATGCCAGACAGTTTTTGGGACAAATGGATAAACCAGAGGTGGACTACATTGAAGGCATGAGTCCCTCAATTTCCATTGACCAAAAGACTACATCAAAAAATCCAAGGTCAACTGTGGGCACAGTTACAGAAATTTACGACTACTTGAGGCTTTTATATGCAAGAGTTGGTCATGCCTTTTGCCCTGAATGTGGCAAGGAAATTTCCTCCTATACAATTGACCAAATGGTTGATGAAGTTATGAAATTAGAAGAAAGGACAAAAATCCAAATTCTTTCTCCTATTGTAAGGCATAGAAAGGGTCAACACAAAAAGGTTTTTGAAAAAATAAAAAAAGAAGGCTTTTTAAGAGTTTTTGTTGACGGAGAGATGCATGACATTTCAGAAGAAATTGAACTAGATAAAAATAAAAATCACGACATAGGCATTGTCGTTGACAGAATTATTGTAAAGGAAAAAATTGAATCAAGACTTGCAGACTCTCTTGAAATTGCCACAAATTTAAGTGACGGCATTGCCAAGGTAAATGTTATTGATGGAGAAGATTTAATATTTTCAACAAAATTTGCCTGTCCTCACTGCAATATTATAATAGAAGAAGTTACGCCAAGGTCCTTTTCCTTTAACTCACCTCTTGGTGCTTGTGATGAGTGTAAGGGACTAGGCTTCTCCAAGGAAGTTTCCAGGGACTTAGTAATTCCCAATAAAGACCTTTCCATAGACCAGGGAGCCATTGCCTGCTACTCCAACTCCAAGGGGACTTATTATTATGAAATAATTTCTGAAATTGCAAAGAAATTTAACTTTAGCACAAAAGATCCAATAAAAAATGCACCAGAAGAATTTATGGAGGCAATTTTTGAGGGCTACAAGGGAAAACTTAACTTCTCCTTCAATTCATTCTTCTCTGGAGAAAAAAAATACTCTGGTGGCTTTGAGGGAATTTTAAAAAATTTAAAGAGAAGATATACTGAGTCCAGCTCCGACAGAATGCTTGACAAAATTGATGAATTTATGGAAGAAGTTCCCTGTCCAAAATGTCACGGTTCAAGGCTTAAAGATTCTTCTCTTGCCATAAAAGTTGGCGGCCTAAATATTTTTGAGCTGACAGAACTTTCCATAGATAAGGCCTTGGAATTTTTCAAAAATTTAGAGTTCACAAAAAATGAAATGATTATAGCGGAAGAACTTTTAAAGGAAATAAAATCTCGTCTTGAATTTTTGGTAAATGTAGGTTTAGAGTATCTTTCTCTATCAAGAATGGCGGGAACTCTTTCTGGTGGAGAAGCACAGAGAATTAGGCTTGCAACACAAATTGGCTCACAACTTGTGGGTGTAATTTATGTCCTAGATGAGCCAAGCATTGGACTTCACCAAAGGGATAATGCAAAGCTTTTGGAATCACTAAGAAATTTAACTGACATAGGAAACACTTTAATCGTTGTAGAACACGATGAGGACACCATGTTTGCTGCCGATGAGATTGTAGACATTGGACCACTTGCTGGTGTAAATGGAGGAAGAATTGTTGCTCAAGGGACTGCCGAAGAAATTATGGAAGTTCAAGAGTCAATTACTGGTGCCTATTTAAGTGGCAGAAAGAAAATTGAAGTGCCAAAGGAAAGAAGAAAGTCCAATGGCAAGTCAATAAAGGTCATAGGAGCCAGTGAAAATAATTTAAAAAATATTGATGTGGAATTTCCTCTAGGCGACTTTATCTGCGTAACTGGTGTATCTGGTTCAGGCAAGTCCTCTCTTGTAAATGAAATTTTATATAAGAGTCTTGCACAAAAAATAAATAAGTCCAGAATAAAACCTGGCAAGCACAAAAGTGTAGAAGGACTAGAAAATATTGACAAAATCGTGGATATTGACCAATCACCAATTGGAAGGACTCCAAGATCAAATCCTGCCACATATACTGGCGCTTTTGATATAATAAGAGATATATTTGCATCTACTAACGAAGCAAAAATGCGTGGCTACAAGAAGGGAAGATTTTCCTTTAATGTAAAGGGCGGAAGGTGCGAAGCCTGCAAGGGCGATGGAATTTTAAAGGTTGAAATGCACTTTTTGTCTGATGTCTATGTGCCTTGCGAAGTTTGCCATGGCAAGAGATACAATCGTGAAACTCTTGAAGTTAAATACAAGGGCAAAAATATTTACGATGTCCTAGATATGACAGTGGAAGAGGCAATTGACTTTTTCCAAAATCACGAGAGAGTTTTGCGAAAGCTTGAAACTCTAAGAGATGTTGGCTTGTCCTACATCAAGCTTGGACAATCTTCTACTCTCTTATCAGGTGGAGAGGCACAGAGAATAAAACTTGCCACAGAGCTTTCTAAGAGGGCAACGGGCAGGACTCTCTACATTTTAGATGAGCCTACAACGGGACTTCACTCTGAAGATGTAAATAAACTCATAAAGGTTTTGGAAGAGCTAGTAGATAGAGGCAACACTGTCATAACTATTGAGCACAACCTAGATGTCATAAAGTGTGCCGATTATATAATAGATTTAGGACCTGAAGGCGGCGACGGTGGAGGAGAGGTTCTTTTCACTGGAACTCCTGAAGAAATTGTTAAGTGCAAAAATTCTTACACTGGAGAATTTTTAAGGGATAAATTGGAGGATTAATTTGAAGAAAATTAAAAAAATTGGAATTGTTATTTTAGCTGCAAGTCTCTTGCCAAATTTTGTTTTTGCCAAGGGCTTTGTCAGAGAAAATAATTTTATGGATAAAAGCGGCGTTGAAAAGAGAGATGAAATCAAAAGATGGCAAGCTCGCATGAATTTGCCAGTGACGGGAACTCTAAACGACAAGACTAAAGAGGCTCTACACACTGAAAACTATGAAGTTTACGACATGGTGACAAATCCACCAACAAAGGGCAAGTGGATAGTGGTAAACAAGTCAAGAAGAACTCTTACTATGTATGAGGGAAATCAGTCTATTGGCAAGTATCCAGTGACACTGGGTACCAATGCCACACCAACACCATCTGCAAAGGGAAAAATTCAGAATATGCACAAAAACCCTGCTTGGGGTGGAATGAATGGAAAGTACAAACCAGCTAAGGCTGACGACCCCAACAACCCTCTTGGGGAAAGATGGATGGGTCTAAGGCTGCCTGGAGCAAGCGGCTACGGCATTCATGGAAATATTAAGCCTCATCAAATTGGCGGCTACTATTCCAACGGCTGCATAAGACTATTTAATTATGATGTGGAAAATTATGTATTTCCAAATATGTCTGTGGGTTCACCAGTGTGGATAGGTACAGATAATGAACTTGAATCTTGGGGTGTTTACCAATATTCAAGAGTTAAAAAGGAAGAAGCTAAAGCGCCTGTAGAAGAAAAAGCTTCAGCAGAGCAAAAAGAAGAGACTATAGAGAGTGTACCAGCAGGAGATCTTTTAGAATTTTAATTAAATAAAGTAATGAAAATCGTTGAAATTCAATTTGTTTTGAGTTATAATGTTTTTTAAAATTAAAGAAGACATGGAAATACTATTTACAAGGAACTAGGAGGGTATTATGAAAAAGAAGATTTTTAATATTGCAATTATAGCAATGGCAGCCTTATTTTTATTTGGCTGTGGGAAAAAAGATGATGAAAAAGAAGAAGCAAAGGAAGCAGTTAAGTTTGAAATAAAAACTACTGGACCAACTATTGACGCTATAAAGGAAAAGGGCAAAATTGTTCTTGGAACTTCAGCAGACTTCCCACCAATGGAATGGACATCCTTCCAAAATGGCAAGGAAGAATTTACAGGTATTGACCTTGCAATTGCAAAATCAATTGCCGATTCTCTTGGAGTTGAACTTGAAGTTAAGAACATGGCCTTCGAAGGACTTCTTGCTTCTCTAAATGCAGGCGATGTTGACATGGTTCTTGCAGGCATGGGTGCTGACGAAGAAAGAAAGAAACAAGTTGACTTCTCTGAAGAATATTCAAAGGGAGCACAAGTGTTACTAGTAACTGAAGAAAATAAAGATAAGTATAAAACTTTTGATGACCTTGAAGGAAAAATTATTGGTACACAACTTGGTTCACTTCAACAAAAGTTTGCAACTGAAAAGTTTGGAGATAAGTGCAAGGGATTTGATCTTAACAATGTAATCATTGAGCAATTAAAGAACAAATCAATTGATGCAGCTTTCCTATCAGAACTTCCAGCAAAGCAATTTGCATCAATAACTGATGGACTTGTTATCATAGACAATTTAGGAATCCCAGATGAAAGTGGATTTGCAGTAGCAATTAAAAAGGGAAATGACGATTTAACAGGAGCTGTTAATGAAGTTATTAAAGGATTAAAAGATTCAGGCCAAGTAGACAAATGGTTTGATGAGTATATTGAACTATCTAACAAAGAAGCTAACAATTAGTAATTAAATATTCCCTACTTTATGTGGGGAATTTTTATTTTGTAAATTAGATAATTTAGAAAGGAATAATATGGGAATCATATCGAGACAAATTGCCTTCGCAAGTAAATATCTTCCAACCTATTTAAATGGAGCCTTGACCACTATTGAGCTTTCAATAATTGGAGTCCTTTTAGGTTTTACCCTTGGAATTTTACTTGCTCTAATGAAGACATCAAAAATAAAATTACTAAATATACTTTCAAGTATTTACATCGAAGTGGTGAGAGGTACACCAATGCTTGTGCAAATAATGATTGTTTATTTTGGACTAAAAAAAATAATACCAGAACAATTTACACTTTTGACTGCTCCAATGTTTTTGTGTGCACTTTCAATAAGTCTTAACTCAGCAGCTTATGTTGCAGAAATTATAAGATCAGGTATTGCATCAGTTGACCCTGGACAAATGGAAGCAGCGAGATCTCTAGGTCTTAATAAGAAGCAAGCCATGGCTAAGGTAATAATGCCACAAGCAATAAAAAATATACTTCCTGCCCTTGTAAATGAATTTATTACACTTATAAAGGAATCTTCCATCACCTATACAGTTGGAGTTGGAGAACTCATGTATGCCGGAAAAACTATTTCTTCAGGTACTTATCAACTAGTAAAACCATTCATATTTGTAGCTGTAATTTATTTCATTATGACCTTTAGCCTTTCAAAGGCTTTAGGACTTCTAGAAAGGAGACTTGCAAATGATTAAGGTAGAAAATTTGACTAAATCCTTTGGAGAACTTGAAGTCCTAAAGGGAATAAATCAAGAAATAAAAGACGGAGAAGTAGTAGTTGTCATTGGACCATCAGGTTCAGGTAAATCAACTTTTTTAAGGTGCTTAAACCTTTTAGAAGAGCCAACAAGTGGCAAAATCTTTGTAGATGATGAAGAGATAACTTCAAAGGACATTGACATAAATAAAGTCCGCGAAGAAATGGGCATGGTATTCCAATCTTTTAATCTCTTCAACAACTTAAACATCATAGATAACATTACACTTGCTCCAACTCTTGTGAAGAAAATGGAAAAAGATCAGGCAGAAAAAAAAGCAATGGAACTTTTAGAAAGAGTTGGTCTCCCAGACAAGAGAGATTCCTATCCAAAGTCCCTATCAGGCGGACAAAAGCAAAGAATTGCCATAGCGAGAGCCCTTGCCATGAATCCAAAGGTAATGCTCTTTGACGAACCAACATCTGCCCTTGACCCAGAAATGGTAGGAGAAGTTTTAGATATAATGAAGGACCTTGCCAAGGAAGGCATGACAATGGTTGTTGTAACTCATGAAATGGGCTTTGCAAGAGAAGTTGGCGACAGAATTTTATTCATGGACGGCGGCTACATTGTAGAAGAGGGAAGTCCAGAAGAAGTCTTTGGCAATCCAAAGAATGAAAGAACACAAAACTTTTTAGCAAAGGTGCTTTAAATAATTTTTGTAAATATTAGATAGAGATGACTTAGGTAACTAAGTCATTTTTTCTTGCAGTTTTTTACATGGAAAAAATTTTTTTCAGATGATATAATCCTCTTAAGGAGAGTGTTTGATGAAGTCATCAGTGAAGAAGATAATTATTTTTCTTGCAATAATCTTTTTACTTTTCATCTATGCTGGACTTAGGACCTATAATTCACATAATAAGGACCAGGTAATTTCAAGTGAAGATCAAAAAAATACAAGCGGGGGAAAAAGTGAGGGCAAGAAAAACTTCGAAATAGAAGACCTATCTAATGAAGAGAAAAAACAAATTGAAGATAGTCTTGGTTATGAGATTTCAGAAATAAAGCACATAAAAATTTTTGAAGATGAAGCTTATATTAAGCAAGAAGTAAAAAATAAAGAAGGCTATATAATTGAAGATATTTCAGAAGTTAAAAATGTAGTAGAATTTAGTGGAGACTATTATCAGTCAATCTGCGACAACAAGAAAGATGAAGAAGTCACTATAAAACTTGGAGAGAAAAAATTTAAAAATGATTATATGGCAGACCTGCCTATTGATGAAAAAATAATTTCCAATGCCTTGGGCTTTGATGTGAAAAGAGAGATTTTAATTGATTTAGATCTTGTTATAAAAGTTGAAGGAAAAACTTTTGCCACTGCCAGCCTTTATCCTGAAATTAATTCTTATGACTTTAAAATTATTAATAAGGATGGAGAAGTAAGAAAAGGCAGTGCAAAAAAAGTTGTGGGAGCTTATTTAATTGTAAGAAAGGAGCAAATAAATGAAATCTAGAGACAAGTATATTATAAGTGGCGTGGTATTGACGGTTTTATTGATAATACTTTTACACTTTATGCCACTTTTAGATTTAAAATTAACATCCTCTTATCAAAATCATTTAATTGATTACCTTAAGGATGATATTACAATAAAAATTGCCTTTATTCTTTCCGTAGGACTTATTGTTTATGGAATAATAAAAAAAGATTAAGATGAATTTTATGACTTAGGGGACTAAGTCATTTTTTATTGGAAATATTTTTTATAAGATACAAAGATGTAAAAATACATAGATTAATATAAATGATATAATTTTTTTAAAAGTTTTTATAATAATTTTTTATAAAAAGGAAGGATTACTAATCATGTAGACTAAGTTTTGTTTAAAACACGAAAATCAAGAATCAAATTACTAAAAAAAAGAGATAAAATATTGTACTTTTTTTAGCAAAAGAGTTTAATTTCGTTGAAAATTATTGACAATAATTTATATTTGGAATAGAATCATTGTAGAAAACATTTGCAAACAATTAAAGTTTAGCAAGTGCTGGTAAATTTTTATAGTTACTACTTTTCAAAGGATGACATAATTTTTCATCTTTATATTTTCTTTTGAATTAGTAAGTAAAATGTAATCAATTAAAGGAAAGGGAGTACAATTATGAACAAAGTAGTATTAACAGGTAATGATCTAACACTAGAAGAATTAGTAGAAGTTACTAGAAACCATGTAAAGGCAGTAATCGACGAAAAGGCAATTGCTGATGTAAACAAATCAAGAGAATATGTTGAAGAAATCGTTGAAGAAGAAAGAGTAGTTTATGGAATCAACACTGGATTTGGTTCTCTATCAAGAGTTTCAATTTCTAAAGAAGATTCAGCTCAACTTCAAGAAAACATCATTAGAACTCACGCTTCTGGATTTGGAAACCCACTTCCTGAAGACGAAACAAGAGCAGTTATGCTTATTAGAATTAACTCATTATTAAAGGGAGTTTCTGGAATCAGACTTTCTACTATTGAATTACTTCTTGAAATGTTAAATAGAAATGTTGTTCCATTTATTCCAGAAAAGGGATCTCTTGGAGCATCTGGAGACTTAGCACCACTTGCACATATGGTTCTTCCAATGCTTGGTCTTGGAAAAGCTTACTATGAAGGCGAACTTCTTCCAGGAAAAGAAGCTATGGAAAAAGCAGGACTTAAACCAATTGCACTTGCAGCAAAAGAAGGTCTTGCACTAATTAACGGTACTACAGTTCTTACTGCAACTGGAGCACTTGCACTATATGATGCACTTCAACTTTCTAAGATCGCTGATATCGCAGGAGCTATGGCTTGTGAATCTTCAAGAGGAATCATCGACGCATTCTGGGAAGAACTTCACACAATTAGACCACACGCAGGATCACTTAAGACTGCTGAAAACTTAAGAAATATTCTTGAAGGTTCAACTTATGTAACTCACACTGCTGAACTTAGAGTTCAAGATGCTTATACATTCAGATGTATGCCACAAATTCACGGAGCTTCTAAGGATACTCTTGAATATGTTAAAGAAAAAGTTGAAATCGAACTTAACTCAGCAACTGATAACCCAATCATCACTCACGATGGTAAGGTAATTTCTGGTGGTAACTTCCACGGAGAATTAATGGCTCAACCATTTGACTTCTTAGCAATTGCAGTTTCTGAACTAGGTAATGTTTCTGAAAGAAGAATTGAAAGAATGGTTAACACTACACTTTCTGGAATGCCTTCTTTCCTAGTTAAGCACCCAGGACTTAACTCTGGATTTATGATCACTCAATATGCTGCAGCTGCTTTAGCATCTGAAAATAAAACACTATCTCACCCAGCAAGTGTTGACTCAATAACATCTTGTGAAAACCAAGAAGACTTCGTATCAATGGGTAACTGGGCTTCAAGAAAAGTTAGAGAAGTTGTTAAGAACACTGCAAGAATTTTAACTACTGAACTTATGATAGCTGCTCAAGCTCTTGATTTCAGAATGGAAATGGAAGACAACAAATATGAACTTGGTAAAGGTACAAAAGTTGCTCACGATGTAATTAGAAATCAAGTTGCATTTATCGAAGAAGATAAGAAGATTGAAATTTATGTTGAACTTGAAAAAGCTCAAGAATTAATTACAAGCGGAAAACTTCTTGAAGAAGTTGAAAAAGTAGTAGAACTTTAATATTTAGTTTAAATATTATATAATATATCGGTAAGAAAAAAGTATTAGATAACCTATAGGAGGAAATTAATTGAAAAGAGTAATGTGTATCCCAAACTATTCTGAAGGTAGGGACCTAAAGAAAGTTGAACAAATCACAGAATGCTTTAGAGCAAAAGAAAACATTAAATTAATCGATTATCAACCAGACGCTGACCACAACAGACTTGTTGTTGAAGTAATTGGTGAACCAGAAGCTGTTATTGATGCAGTTATTGAATCTGTAAAAGTTGCTTCTGAAATAATCGATATGTCAAAACACAAGGGAGCTCACCCAAGAATGGGAGCTGTTGACGTTGTACCTTTCGTTCCAGTAACTGAATGTACTACTGAAGAATGTGTTGAATATGCTAAAAAAGTTGGTAAAGCAATTGGTGATATGGGAATTCCTGTTTATCTATATGAAGATGCAGCTTCCACTCCAGATAGAAAGAATCTTGCAAAAGTAAGAAAAGGACAATATGAAGGATTCTTCGACAAAATCAAGGAACCTGAATGGAAACCAGATTTTGGTCCTCAAGAAATGAATGTTAAATCAGGAGCTACTGCTGTTGCAGCAAGATTCCACCTTATTGCATTTAATGTTAACCTAAACACAAGCGACTTAAGTGTTGCTGATACAATTGCAAAGAAAGTTCGTCACATTGGTGGAGGACTTAGATTTGTTAAGGCTATTGGTCTTGAACTTGAAGAAAAAGGTCAAACTCAAGTATCAATGAACCTTGTAAACTTTGAAAAAACTGCAATTTACCAAGCTCTTGAAATGATTAAATCAGAAGCTAAGAGATATGGAGTTACAGTTGTAAACACTGAACTTATTGGACTTCTTCCACTTCAAGCCCTAGTAGATTCAGCAGCTTATTATATGCAAATCGAAGGCTTAAAATCAGAACAAGTTCTTGAAACATTATTAATTGAGGAGTAATTAAATATATGGCATTTAAAACAGATATACAAATAGCTGATGAAGCTACAATGCTTCCTATTGAAGAAGTTGCTGCTAAAATCGGTCTTGAAAAAGACGATCTTGAACAATACGGCAAGTATAAGGCAAAAATTTCTTGGGACGCAATTAAAAGAATTGATGAAAACAACGAATACGGAAAACTAATTTTAGTTTCTGCAATTAGCCCTACACCAGCAGGTGAAGGTAAATCTACAGTTTCTATTGGACTTACTCAAGGTCTTAATAGAATTGGCAAAAAATCTGCAGTAGCACTTCGTGAACCATCTCTTGGACCAGTTTTTGGTGTTAAGGGTGGAGCTGCAGGTGGCGGATACTCACAAGTAGTTCCAATGGAAGATATTAATCTTCATTTTACAGGAGACCTTCACGCAATGACAGCTGCAAATAACCTTATTTCAGCTTGTATAGATAACCACATTCACCAAGGAAATGCTCTAAGAATTGACTGTAGACAAATTACTTGGAAGAGAGTTCTTGACATGAACGACAGATCTCTAAGAAATGTTGTTATTTCTCTTGGTAAAAAAGCTGATGGTTTCCCTAGAGAAGACCACTTCATGATTACTGTTGCATCTGAAATCATGGCAGTTCTATGTCTTTCTGAAAATATCGAAGACTTAAAAAATAGATTGGCAAGAATGGTTATCGGATACAACCTTGATGGTGATCCAGTAACAGTTGCTGACCTTGAAATCCAAGGTGCAGTTGCAATGCTTCTTAAAGATGCATTAAAACCAAACCTAGTACAAACACTTGAAAATACACCTGCCTTTATTCACGGTGGACCTTTCGCAAACATAGCTCATGGATGTAACTCAATTTTAGCTACAAAACTTGCACTTAACACTAGCGATTACGCTGTTACAGAAGCAGGTTTCGGTGCTGACCTTGGTGCAGAAAAATTCATGGACATTAAATGTAGAAAAGCTGGTCTATCTCCAGATGCTGTAGTAATTGTTGCTACAATTAAAGCTCTTAAGATGCACGGTGGAGTAGATAAAAAAGAACTAAAGACTGAAAATGTTGAAGCTCTTGAAAAAGGATTTGCTAACTTAAGACGTCACGTTGAAAATATTAAGAAATTTGGCGTTCCAGCTATTATTGCTATCAACAGATTTGCTGATGATACTGAAGCTGAAATTGCAAAATTACAAGAACTTTGCGCAGAACTTGGCGTAAGAATTTCACTTTGTGAATGTTTCGCAAAGGGTGGCGAAGGTGCAGAAGATTTAGCTAAACAAGTTGTTGAACTAATCGACGAAGAAAAATCCAACTTCAAACCACTTTACGACGAAAATGACAGCATAGTAAACAAAGTTAACACTATTGTTACTGAAATTTACAGAGGTAGAAAGGCTAACTTCACTAAGGCTGCAATGAATCAAGTTAAGAAACTTGAAGAAATGGGTCTTGACAAACTTCCTATCTGTGTTGCTAAGACACAATTCTCCTTTACTGACGACCAAAAAGTAATGGGAGCACCTACTGACTTTGACATCGAAATTCAAGATGTAAGAGTTTCTGCAGGAGCAGGATTTATTGTTGTTCAAACTTCAAACATCATGGTAATGCCTGGACTTCCAAAGGTACCAGCTGCCAACAAGATGGATATTGACAACAACGGAGTTATCACTGGATTATTCTAGGAGGAAAAATGCTTAAAGATTTAACTATAGTAGAATTCGCAGACGAAACTGCTTCAAATTCACCAGCACCTGGTGGCGGATCTATTGCTGCACTTAATGCATCAATGGCTGCTTCACTTCTTGCAATGGTTGCAGCACTAACTATTGGCAAGAAAAAATATATGGATGTTTCTGAAAGAATGGAAGAAATCCATGCTGAACTTGTAAAATATAAAAAAGATTTTGTTGATGGAATTGACAAGGACGCAAACTCTTTTAACGGAGTTATGGATGCTATGCAACTTCCAAAGGAAACTGAAGAAGAAAAGGCTATTAGATCAGCAAAAATTCAAGAAGGTTACAGAAATGCAATTGAAGTACCTCTTGGACTTGGTATGAAGGTTACAGAACTTTATGACTTTGCAAGAGAACTTGCAGAAAAGGGAAATTCAAATGCCATCACTGATGTTGCAGTTGCTCTATTAAATATTGAAGCTGCAGTTAATGGTGCTTTCTTAAATGTAATCATCAACCTAAACTCACTTAAAGATCAAGACTACAGACATGAACTTGAAGAAAAAATGGCTGCTACAAGAAAAATTGTAGAAAAAAATCACGCTGAAATCATGAAAGTTGTAGATGAAAAATTAGCATGAGATACCTTTTAGTCGATGTTGGGTCAACTTATACTAAACTTAATTTAGTGGATACTGACAAAAATGAAATTCTAGGCAGTGCATCAAGTTACACCACTGTAGAAACTGATGTTAGAGAAGGCTTTAACAATGCCTATAAAAAATTAAGGGAAGTTACTGATGTCAAATATGACAAAGTTTTAGGTTGCTCTTCAGCATCAGGAGGACTAAAAGTTGTAGCAATAGGTTTTTCAAAGAATCTTACTACTGACGCTGCAAGGCTTGCGTCACTATCTTCTGGTGCCAGAATTTTAAAGGTATATTCCTATGAACTCACAGATGAGCAAGTAGATGAAAT